>Ga0157378_10000034_pt1 | contig 120274 bp, 112 predicted proteins | sample M65metaG_FD_115309 | JGI IMG/M metagenome (GOLD analysis project Ga0157378, IMG submission 115309) | Miscanthus rhizosphere microbial communities from Kellogg Biological Station, Michigan, USA - M6-5 metaG | ecosystem: Host-associated > Plants > Roots > Rhizosphere > Soil | place: USA...
GAACCAGATCATTCGCGAATTGATTGGAAACGGGATCACACTCGAGCAGGCTGTCGAAGCCTTCGAGGGGAAGTACATCGTGGCGGCCATGTCGGCCAGCCGCGGCAACGTCACGCAGGCGTCCAAGGCGCTGGGCGTGCATCGCAACACGCTTCACAACAAGCTTCGCTCGCAGACGATGTTGAACGGCTTCGCCGATTCCATCCGTCCCGTGCGCCGCCGTCTTTCCGCGAACCGCATCACCGCTCCGAAGTCCTCGAACGGCAAAACGCGATCGCGCTGAATAAGGATCCTTTGCCTCAATCTCTTTCTCTCCCCGGTTCCGCTGGCCTCAGACAATCGATCACCGACCTTCTCCGCCAGCGTGGCAGCCGGATGCTTCCGGTCAAAGACATCCACGAGCGGCTCGCCGATTCGGAATTGACGCGCGAGCAGGTCGAGCGTGCGGTCGAAGAGCTGGAGCAGGACGGCATCATCGTGGCCGTTCGCGGCAAGCGCTACTCGCTGCTCGAGTTCACGCCGTACCACGCCGGCCAGATCCGCGTGCACCCCGACGGCTACGGCACGGTCTTTGGCGGCGGCGGCAAAGAGCCCGACGTCTTCATCGACCGCCGTTCGATGAAGGGCGCCATGAACGGCGATCTCGTCGTCGTCCGCGTCGACAAGCACAGCCCGAAGTATCACACCATCCGCCAGCGCAAGCTCATCGTCGGCGAAGTGGCGAAAGTGCTGCGTCGCGCGCATCGCACCGTGGTCGGCCGCTTTCACACCGATCCCGATCAGCCGTTCGTCACGCCGTTCGATTCGCGCCTCGATCACGACGTCGTCATCGATGCCGACGCCACCATGGACGCGCGCGATCAGGAGATGGTCAACGTCGAGATCGATCGCTACCCCGACCGCTCCAGCCACATCGCCCGCGGCCGCGTCGTCGAAGTCCTCGGCATGATCGGCGAGCCGGGCGTCGACATCGAGCTGGTCATCCGCAAGTTCCACATCCCGCACAATTTTCCGGCCGAGGTTCTCGCCGCAGCCGATGCGGTCCCCGACGAAGTCAAACCGGAGGAGATCGCCAAACGTGTCGATCTGCGCGAGAACAACATCGTCACCATCGACGGAGAGACGGCCAAGGATTTCGACGACGCCGTCCAGGTGCAGCAACTCCCGAACGGCAACTACCTCCTCGGCGTGCACATCGCCGACGTCTCGCATTACGTAACCGAGGGGAGCGCGCTCGATGAAGAAGCGTTCGAGAGAGGAACCTCGGTCTACTTCCCCGGCCGCGCCGTGCCGATGCTTCCCGAGCGCCTGTCGAACGGCATCTGCTCGCTGAATCCGCGCGTGGAGCGGCTCACGTTCTCCGTCGACATCGAGATCGACAAGAAAGGCCGCTTCGTCGATCGCAAGGTCTATCGCTCCGTCATCCGAACGAAAGAGCGGATGACCTACACGCTGGTCAACGCCTTCCTCGTCAACGAGGGAGTCGCGAAGCCGAGCGGCCCGCCGCCGCACGGAGTCGTCGTCCCCGAGGCCGATGTGTTGCGCGCGCGGTACGGCTATCTGCTCGCCGACTTCACGCGGATGCACGAGCTGTACGACATCCTGCGAAAACGCCGCGAGGCGCGCGGCTCGATCGACTTCGATCTGCCGGAGGCCGAGGTCATCCTCGATGCCGCCGGCGTCATCGACGCCATCAAGCCGACCGAGCGCAACGTCGCGCATCGCATCATCGAAGAGTTCATGCTCGCGGCGAATGAAGTCGTCGCCTCGGAGCTCGTCTTCGTCAACCAGCCGAGCATCTTCCGCTGCCATCAGCAGCCCGATCCGCAGAAGCTGGAAGACCTGCGCGAGATCCTCAAGGAATTCAAACTTCCTCTGCGCGGCGACCTCGAAGAGATGCGGCCCGGCGAACTGCAGCGTGTCCTGAAATCGGTCGAAGGGACGCCGGAGGAACGGTTCCTGACGAACATCGTCCTCCGCTCGATGAAGCGGGCGTTTTACTCCGAGGAGAACGTTGGCCACTTCGCGCTGGCGATCGCGAACTACGCCCACTTCACCTCGCCCATCCGCCGCTATCCCGATCTCATCGTTCACCGCCGCCTCGGCGAACTGCTCGAGAAAGGCCCGTTGTACGGCGAGCGGCTGGCCGAAGTCGAGCGCGCGCACCCGCTCTACGCCGCGCAATCGAGCGATCGCGAGCGCCGCGCCGACGAGGCCTCGCGCGAAGTGCTCGAATGGAAGAAGGTCATCTTCATGCGCGACAAAGTGGGCGAGTCGTTCACCGGCACGGTCACCGGCGTGGCCGCGTTCGGCCTCTTCGTCGAGCTCGACGAGATCTTCGTGCAGGGGATGGTGCCGGTGGCGACGATCGGCGGCGATTTCTGGGTCTTCCGCGAGCGCGAGCATCGTCTCCGCGGCGATGCCACCGGCCGGGAGTTGCGCCTCGGCGATCACGTGACCATCATGGTGAAGTCGATCGACGAGGATCGCCACCAGATCGAGTTCCGTTTGCTGGCGATCGGTGGATCGCCGATTGCACTGCGCGAACGGTAAGACATGGCCGACCAGAACGACCTCACAAACCAGATCACCTCTCTCGTCGATGAGCGCGTGGCGCTCGAAACCCGGTTGCAGAACGAGCCGGGCGAGCTGACCGAAGCGCGCGCCCGCCACTACGGCGACGAATACAGCGGCTTGCAGCGCAAACTAGCCGGTCTCTTCAAACAAACTGCCGACGAGACCCAACGCATCACGCTGATGCTGGAGTTGATGCGCATTCTCGAGAACCGACTGGTCTACCTGCACAACTTCATCGTCGATCCGACCTCGGACAGCCGCATCCTCGCGCAGCTGGTCACGCAGTTCATCGAGCAGCTCACATCGCAGCGGAGTCGCGTGCTGACGCCGCTGGAGGCGATCTACTACCGCGCCGTGGCCACGCTCTACGCCGGCGACATTGCCGGCGCGCGCTCCGGTTTCTCCGCCGCCTGCGCCTCCGAGGAGTCCGACGAGGCGAATGACATCAAGTACAAGTCGTACGTCATCCTCGGTCACCTCTCGCACGTCGATCACGACTACGCGAAGGCGAAGGACCTGCACGACCAGTCGATGCGCTATTCGCAGAACAACAACGTGACCGCGCAGGCGCTGGCGCTCAAGGCCCTCAATTCCTACGCCCTCGGCGATCGCGACGAAGCGCTGCGTCTGTTCAAGGAATCACTCAATCTCTTCGACGCCAACCAGCCCTTCTTCAACTCCTACTTCTTCCGCAACGCCCTTCTCTTCTGCGGCTCGATCCACTTCGACCAACGCGACCACGACGGTGCCCTCCCGTACTACCAGCGCGTCCTCGAAAACGCCGAACAAACCTCCTACGACTACTTCGACGCCCTCACGCACCTCGGCCGCATCGCCTACGCCCAGCAGAAGTTCGACGATGCCGCGACGTCCTTCGAAAAAGCCGTCCAGTCCCAGAAGCTCAACGAAAACGAAGCCATCATCGACACCTGGTTCTGGATCGCCCGCACCCACCTGAAGCGAAACGACAGCGCCAGCGCCAAACCCTACCTGGAAAAGATCGCCGCGACGGATGTGAAGTACGAGAAGAAGGCGCAGGCGGCGGAGCTGCTGCGCAAGATCGCTTAGTGATTCCGCGGAGTGCGCTGATCTGTCAGACGAGAGCTAGGGCTCGACATCCCACGGCTTTTCCCACGGCCGTAGTTCGACACCCCGCGATCGCAGAATCTCGTACGTGATCTTCTGGAGTTCGAGCAATTGCCTTACTTTCTCAGGCAGGGACAACGCTCGCTGTGCAGCGTGCAGTTTACCCTTGCCCTCGTGAAGGCGCGCGCGCAGCTCATTAGAGGATCTTGCGGGAGTTTCGGTCATTTAGAACGTCAGTCTAAATCGAGTCAGCACATCGTCCAGCAGATCAAGATCGATCGATGGAGAATCGCGAAGTGCGGCGGCCCGCTCTCGTCGCTTCACGGTGCGTGCCGACGGAAGGAGAAAGAGCGCGATCAGGTATTCGGGTCTGACCACGCGCAGGTCTACTCCAAAGTATTGCCGATCGACCGCAGTTCGTATCGCCTCCTCCGCGAGCGCGTCGAACGACGGAAGGAACTGCACCGGCACGCCGTCGATATATATGTGCTCGTGTTCTGCCACATATCCGCGATCCGCGGCCCAGCGGTAGATGGGATCGAGCGAGATGAGCGGCCCGGCCGACTGCGGCAACATCACAAGGACATCCAGATCGAATGTGGGAATCGGTTCAATCCAGAACACGAGCGCCATCGCTCCTGCGACCGCGCAGTCCTCGATGATGCCCGCATCTTTCAACTCGTTGACCGCGCGTAGCGCATTCTCAAATGACGCCATTCGCCGAGTATACGTCGCTGTTTGCGCTATCCTTTTCCCCCACCAAGATCGGAGACTCCTCTCATGACCGTGCAGGCCTCGGCATCCTCTCTCGAGCGGGAGCTCGAGTATCGGAAGAAGCTCACAGGGATCACCAATCAGATCAATGCGGCGGAGTCGATTCCGCACATTCTGATGACGCTCAAGGACAAGATCCTCGAGCTGCTCGATGCCGAGCGGATGACCATCTACGCCGTCGACACCAAGAACCAGGAGCTGTATTCGCTGACCAAGGTTGGCGACGTTCCGAAAGAGATCCGGGTGCCGAAGTCCTTTTCGTCGATTGCCGGTTTCACCGCGCTGGCGCGGAAGACCATCAACATCAAGGACGCCTACGAGCAAACGGAGTTGGCGAAGTTTCACGCCAACCTGCGCTTCGATCAGCGGTGGGACAAACAGACCGGTTTCCGCACCAAGGCCGTGCTCGCCGTGCCGATTCTGTTCGAGAAGTATCTCCTCGGCGTGGTGCAGCTGATCAACAAGCGGCATGGCGTTGCCTTCACCGCGCAGGACGAGGATGCCGCGGAGGAGATCGGACGCATTCTCGGCATCGCGTTTTACAACCAGCATCGCGCCACGCGGCAGACCAAGCCTTCGCGCCTCGGCGCACTGGTCGACAAAGGCATCGTCTCGGAGAAAGACATCGAGGCCGCCGTCTCCAGCGCGCGTGTCAACAACACCACCATCGAGAAGGTGCTGCTTGAAGATCACGACGTGCCGAAGGACGAGCTGGGGAAATCGCTGGCCACGTTTTACAGCACGCCATTTTTCAGCTACGACGGCACCCAGACGATTCAGAAAGAGTTCCGCGACCGCGTGCCGTCCGACATGTGGAAGAAGTACGTCTGTGCTCCGATCGAGCGGCGGCCGGGCCTGCTGGTCATCGCCGTCGACGATCCGCACGACCTGACGCGCCTCGACGGCATCCGGGCCATGAACCTCGCGCCGCGCTACGACTTCTGGGTCGGCATGAAGCACGAGATCCTGGCCTACATCGCCGCGTCTTATGGCGAGGCCGAGGAGACGACGACAGACAGCGCGGACCTCGCAAAGATTCTCGACCAGCTCGGCGAAGGGGAGGGGAGCACCGCCGAGGAGGAAGACAAAGACAAAGACGAGATCGACGAGACTGATTCCGGCATCGTCAAGCTCGCCAACCAGCTCATTCTCGAAGCCGCGCAGCGCGGCGCCTCGGACATTCACATCGAGCCGGACGGCGCCAAGAACCCGTGTCTGATCCGCCTGCGCGTCGACGGCGACTGCGCGAAATTCATGGAGATCCCCGGCCCGCATCGCAACGCGCTCGTGCAGCGGCTCAAGATCATGGCCAAGCTCGACATCTCCGAGCGCCGCAAGCCGCAGGACGGCAAGATCCGCTTCAAATCGTCGAAGGGCGTGATCGAGCTCCGCGTGGCCACGATCCCGACCACGAACGGCAACGAAGACGTGGTCATGCGAATCCTGGCGGCGTCGAAGCCGTTGCCGATCGAGAAGATGGGGTTCAGCGAGCGGAATCTCAAGAACTTCAAAGAGATCCTGTCCAAGCCATACGGAATCTGTCTCGTCGTCGGTCCGACCGGATCAGGCAAGACCACCACACTGCACTCGGCCCTCGGCTCGATCAACACCGAGGACATGAAAATCTGGACGGCGGAAGACCCGGTGGAAATCACGCAGAAAGGACTGCGGCAGGTCCAGGTGCAGCCGAAGATCGACTTCACCTTCGCCGCGGCCATGCGCTCGTTCCTGCGCGCCGACCCCGACGTGATCATGGTCGGCGAAATGCGCGATCACGAAACGGCGGCCATCGGCATCGAGGCGTCGCTGACCGGCCACCTCGTCTTCTCCACGCTGCACACCAACTCCGCGCCGGAGACGATCTCGCGTCTGCTGGACATGAACATCGATCCCTTCAACTTCGCCGATGCGCTCCTCGGCATCATGGCCCAGCGCCTGATCCGCACGCTCTGCCCCAAGTGCAAGGAGCCGCATCATCCGTCCGAGGAGGAGTTCGACGAGTTGATGGAGATCTACGGCCGCGACTATTTCCCCACCCTCGGTATCAAGTACTCGCCCGACTTCATGCTCTACGAGCCGAAGGGCTGCGCAAACTGCAACAACACCGGCTACAAAGGCCGCATGGGCGTCCACGAACTGCTGACCGGCACGGACGAAGTGAAACGCGCCGTGCAACGCCGCGCCCCGATCGACGAGCTCCGCAATCTGGCCATGCAGCAGGGGATGCGCACGCTGCTGCAGGACGCGCTGGAGAAGGCGATGCGCGGCGTTACGGATGTGAAGCAGGCAAGATCGATCGCGGTGAAATAGCGCGAGGAGCGCTGGCGGCCCGCCGGCTGGACCGCCGCCGGCTCGGCGGCAGTTTCCCTATCACCGGCGAGCCGCCGGTGATCCAGCCGGCCAGCGGCCGGCGCTACGGTGGCCTGCGTTAGAATCCCCTCACGATCCCGCGCGGGCGAGTGTGCGATGCGCGGAGCGGGATCGACATCAACGAAAGCATGACCACCACCTACGACAGCTCTGCCATCGAAGTCCTCACGGGTCTCGAGCCGGTGCGCAAACGCCCCGGCATGTACACCACCACCGAGCGGCCCAACCATCTGGCGCAGGAGGTCATCGACAACTCTGCCGATGAGGCCATCGCCGGGCACTGCAAGGAGATCGTCGTCACGCTGCATGATGACAACTCGCTATCCGTTGCCGACGACGGCCGCGGCATGCCGGTCGACAAACACGCCAAGGAAGGCGTGACCGGAGTCGAAGTCATCCTGACTCGGCTCCACGCCGGCGCGAAGTTCTCCGACAAGAGCTATCGCTTCTCGGGTGGACTTCACGGCGTCGGTGTTTCGGTGGTCAACGCGCTCTCGAAGCGGCTCGAAGTGAAAGTGCGCCGCGACGGGAACGAATACTTCATGGCCTTCGGCGACGGCAAGAAGAAGCAGGAGCTGAAGATCGTCGGCCAGGTCGGCAAGCGCAACACCGGCACGACCATCCGTTTCTGGCCCGACGAGAAGTTCTTCGACACGCCGAAGATCAACGTCGCGCGACTAAAGCACGTCATGCGCGCCAAGGCCGTCCTCGCGCCGGGCTTGCGGTTGCGCTTCATCAGCGAGAGCGACCCATCCGAGAGCGAAGAGTGGTACTACGAGAACGGCCTGCCGGCGTATCTGATGTCGGAGCTGGCCGGGCTGACCACGATTCCGGAGATGCCGTACGTCGGCACGTTCAAGGGATCGAACGAAGAGGTCGACTGGGCGGTGGTCTGGCTGCCGGAGGCCGACGGCGCCGATCTCGTCACCGAGTCGTACGTGAACCTGATCCCGACGGCGCAGGGCGGCACGCACGTCAACGGTTTCCGCACCGGGCTCACCGAAGCCATTCGCGAATTTTGCGAGTTGCGCAACCTGCTGCCGCGCGGCGTCAAACTCGCCCCCGAGGATGTCTGGTCGAGGTGCAGCTACATCCTGTCGTTGCGGATGACTGAGCCGCAGTTCACCGGACAGACCAAGGACCGTTTGTCATCGCGCGAAGCGTCGGCATTCGTCTCGGGTGTGGCTCAGGATGCATTCTCGATCTGGCTGAACAACAACGTCGCTGACGCCGAGCGCATCGCGCAAGTCGCGATCGCCTCGGCGATGACGCGTCTTCGCCAAGGCAAAAAAGTCGAGCGCAAGAAACTGACCAGCGGGCCGGCACTACCCGGCAAGCTGGCCGATTGCACATCGACCGATCTCAATCTCACGGAGCTCTTCCTCGTCGAAGGCGACTCTGCCGGCGGCTCGGCCAAGCAGGCGCGCGACCGCGAGTACCAGGCCATCATGCCGTTGCGGGGCAAGATCCTGAACACGTGGGAAGTCGATCCGAACGAGGTCCTCTCCTCGCAGGAGGTTCACGACATCGCCGTGGCCCTCGGCGTCGATCCAGGCAGCGACGACGTTCGCGGACTGCGCTACGGCAAGGTCTGCATCCTCGCCGACGCCGATTCCGACGGCGCACACATCGCTACTCTGCTGACCGCGCTCTTCGTCCGCCACTTCCGCAAGCTCGTCACCGACGGCCGCATCCACGTGGCCATGCCGCCGCTGTATCGCATCGACGTCGGCAAGAACGTTTTCTACGCGCTCGACGATCAGGAGCGGAATGGAATCCTTCAGCGCATCGAGGCCGAGGGGATCCGCGGCAAGGTCAACATCCAGCGTTTCAAAGGTCTCGGCGAGATGAATCCGCTGCAGCTTCGCGAGACCACGATGAACCGCGACACGCGCCGTCTCGTGCAGCTCGTTCTCGTCGCCGAGGATGGTGCAGATGCGACGATCGACATGCTGCTGGCGAAGAATCGCGCTGGCGATCGGAAGATCTGGCTGACTGAGGAAGGGGACAAGGCGGAGATACTGGAGTGAGCGTCGCCTCGGTAGCTGACATCCGCGCGCAGTTTCCCGCGCTCGATCGCCTCCACAACGGAAAGAGCGTTGCCTATTTCGATGCTCCCGGCGGAACGCAGGTGCCGCGCGTCGTCGCCGAGGCGATGAGCGATTACCTGTTTCACCACAACGCCAACACGCACTGGCTCTATCCGACCAGCGAGGAGACCGACGCCATCATCGATCGGTCGCGCGAGGCGGTGGCGGATCTGCTCAATGCCGCGCCGCAGGAGATCGCGTTCGGCGCGAACATGACCACGCTGACGTTCCACCTCGGGCGCGCGCTCGGGCGGACGTGGCAGGCAGGCGATGAGGTGATCGTCACCAAGCTCGATCATCACGGCAACGTCGCGCCATGGCGGGCGCTGGAGATCGATCGCGGGATCATCGTCCGCACCGCGCGCATGATTCCGGAGACGGCGCAGATCGACTACGAGCATCTGGCGTCGCTGGTATCGACGCGTACGAAGCTGATCGCGGTCGGGGGCGCGTCGAATGCCACCGGCACGATCAATGACCTCGGCCGCGTCGCTGCGATCGCGCGCGATGCCGGCGCGCTCTTCTTCGTCGATGCGGTTCATCTCGCGCCGCACGAGTTGATCGATGTCCGATCCCTCGGCTGCGATTTTCTGGCCTGCTCGTCGTACAAGTTCTACGGCCCGCATGCCGGGATCCTCTTCACGCGCCGCGAGCTGCTCGATGTGCTGCCATTTCCGAAGCTCGATCCTGCGCCGGACTGGTCGCCGGAGCGTGCCGAAACCGGAACGCAGAATCACGAAGCGATCGCCGGCATCCACGCCACGATCGATTTTCTGGCCTCGCTCGACGATGACGGCGGTTCGCGTCGCGATCGGCTCGCGAGGACGTACGAAGCGCTGCATTCACGCGGCGCAGTGCAAATGCGCATGTTGTGGGACGGCCTGACTCGCCTGCCGCGCGTGAAGGTTCACGGCCCGCCGCCCTCGGAGCCGCGCACGCCGACGGTCTCGTTCACCATCGACGGAATGCATCCCAATGACATCGCCCGCGGCCTAGCCGCGGCCGGCCTGTTCTGCAGTAACGGCGATTTCTACGCGGCGACGTGCATCGAGCGGCTCGGATGTCCGGACGGAATCGTGCGAGTGGGATGCGCGGCGTATACGACGGATGAGGAAGTGGAGAGGCTGGTGGAAGCGGTCAGGAAAATGCAGGCATGAAGAACTTCTTCCATGGCACCCGGGCTGACTTGAAGCCGGGAGTGCTGATCGAGCCTGACGGAGTTGCAACCGGCTTCGTCTTCCTGACCTCCAACATCGATGAGGCCATTTGGGAAGCGGAGCTCGCAGCCGGCGAAGGGCCGGGCAGAGTGTACGTGGTGGAGCCCATCGGCGAAGTCGGCGGCGCCTCTGAACTGGCGGGAAGGAAGTCTCCGGGCTATCCGTCGATGTCCTCTTGCTCCCGCGATCCGTTGCGGGTCACGGGCGAAGTGACGGAGTGGCCTCTGTACCATGGCACTCGTGCCGACCTGAGGCCGGGAGATCTGATCAAACCTGGCCATACCTCGAACTTCGGCACTCGCCGGAAGCGCTCAAAGCCATGAAAGATCACCTCGAACGAATGGAGCAGCCTGAGCGCAACGCCAATTGACGATTGATCGTAGTGCAGGCGTCCGCGCCTGCTCCCGGCGGGCGTCCTCGCCCGACGGTGAGTCTTGAAGGCTGGCAGGATTCGAATCGACAACGCGAACACTTCGTTCCGCGTACTCAATCGACAATCTCGTATTCGTTCGTTTTTCACCGCCGGGCGAGGACGCCCGTCGGGAGCAGGCGGGACGCCTGCTCTACGTTGTGACTTTGACCACGACGATCGTCACGTCATCTTCCTGCGCCGCGATCCCGCGAAACTCGTCAACATCGCGCAGAACCGTGTCGCGAATCTCCTCGGCCGTTCCGTCGCACGCGGCGACGATGCGGCCGAGGCGATCGAGGCTGTACTCCTCGCCATTTGCGTTCACTGTCTCGTAGATGCCGTCGCTATGCAGGACGAAGACGTCGCCGGCGGCGAAGGAGACGGTGCGCTGCGGAACGCTGGCGCCGAGGCGCGCGCCGAGGGGAGGGGCGAAAAGCTCGATCAACTCCGGAGCGCCCTCATGGACATGCAGCAGCGGCGGATGGCCGGCGGATGCGATGGTGGCGATGTGCGTTTCCGGATCGAGCAGCAGCACGGAGATCGTCACCATCATCCGACGTCGGCTGCTGTGCGTCACCACTTCCTGAAGACGATCGAGCACGTGCGCGGGATCGAGCAGTTGATCGCGCAACAACGTGAATCCGCTGCGAAGCGCGGAGAGAGTGATGCCGCTGGCCAGGCCGTGGCCGGCAACGTCGCCGCAGACGATGGCCAGGCGGCCGTCGACGACGAAGTAGTCGTAGTAGTCGCCGCCGACCTCGGTCGCCGGCAGCGACACGCCCGCGATATCCGCCCACGGCAGCTGCGGCGGCGCCTCGGGGAGCATGCTGATCTGCACCTCGCGCGCGAATCGCAGCTCGTCGCGGATGCGCAACTGTTCGCGGGCCTCGGTGCGCCGCTGTACGCCTTCTTCGATTGCATTCTTCTTGACGCCGCGGCTGGTGATTGCGCCGCCGACGAAGCAGGTGATGTTCACCGTAGCCAGCGCCGTGAAAATGCCGCGGTAGTTCTTCGGTTTCTTGCCGGCGGGCGCCGCCAGGACGGCCGCGGTGACGATGGCCAGCATCATCGTGTTCAGCACGATGCGCTGCGGCAGCAGAAGCCGCAGCGCGATCGTTGCCGTTGGGACGATCACTCCCCAGGCGATCCAGCCGCCGTTGTCGTTCAGCGCGAAGTAGATCAGCACGGCGAACTTGACGAGGACGACTGTGATCAACCAGCCGGACAGGTTGCGGCGGACGAGACGCGCGTATGCGTGCGGTTCCCAGTTCTCGCGCCGCCGGGCGCGCCGCAGCTCCGTCATCGCCGCGATCATGAAGACGGTGAGGGCCGCATCGCAGATGGCGGCGACGACGTGCGCGAGACGCTGCTCCTTCGCGGCGAAGGAGAACGGGATCAGCATGAATGAGCTGAGAGCAAGAACCCACGAGATCACGAAGCCCCAGACGAGGTTCTGCTCGTCGAAGCGCCGGCGCACCATCTGCGGTTCGGTGATCTGTGCGAGTTGATCGAGGGTCGGGCGATCCATCGGCGGCATTGTCGCCGATGAGTACGGTGAATCGTCGCCGAGGTTCGCGGCCGGCACAGAACGCCTGTGCCGGCCGCGATTCGTCGAGGGTTAGTCCTGAGACATCGGGACGGTGACCGCGACTGTCTTCGTGGTCGTGTGTCCGCCGCCGTCGGTGCAGGTGATGGTGATCGTGTAGATGCGGCCCGTGCCGCTGCCCGAACGCTCGGCACGCAGGTTGACGTGATGCGCATCGACGATCTGCCAGTCGGGGGAGGCGTCGCCGTCGCCTAATCCATTGACCGGCTCGTTGCTGGTGACCGAGGTGATGGTGCAGGCGGTGGTTCCACAGCCGCCGCTGATGCTGTAGTTGACCGTGACGGATGACATCTTGTGATTCGGCGGCCAGAGAACGGACGGGTTGGCCGTTCCGCCGCCGATCACCAGCGGCGGCGCGGTGACGGTGATGTCCTGCGTGTCGCTGGCGCTGTTGCTGGCATTGTCGGTGGCCGTCCAGGTGATCGTGGTCGTGCCCAGCGGGAACGGCGCGGACAGCGGCTGGCCGTCGCTGCGAACGCTGGTGACGGTGACGCCGGAGCAGGGACCGGAGGCGGTGGGCGTGCCGGGATCGACCGTCGCAGTGCAACTGGCACCGGCGGTGACGGTGATGTCGGCCGGAGCGGTGATCGACGGCGGAGTGTTGTCGGTGACGGTCACATGCTGGATCGCATTGGCGCTGTTGCCATGGCCGTCGTTCGCCGTGTAGGTGACGTTGGTCGTGCCGAGCGGGAAGATGTGGCCGGCCGGAACGCCGGTGCGGGTGATGACCACGCAATCGCTGCAGTTGTCGTGCGCCGTGGCTACGCCGAGCTGGGCATCGCTGACGACCGCGGTACACGACGGTCCGGCCGGAACGGTGACGTCGGCCGGCGGCGTGACCACCGGCGCGGTGGTGTCGGCGGCGCCGGAGGTCAGCAGCACGCTGGTGAAGGCGGTGTTCATGTTGGGGACGATGAGGTCTGCCGCGCCGTCGCAGTTCAGATCGACTGCAGCGATGGCGTTCGGTTGCCAGTGTGAGTTGATGCAGGTCGGGCCGTAGCCGACGCTGAGCGGAACGATCGCGCCGAACGTGCCGTCGCCGTTGCCGGGCCGCGCGCTCAGATTGCTGCCATCCGGCGTGCAGCCGAACTGGTTGGCGGTGACGATGTCGATGTTGCCGTCGCCATCGAGATCGGCCAGCGCCACGAAGATCGGATTGGTGACGACGGAGTTGATCTTGAAGCGGTTGCGCGTGAAGGTGGCGTCGCCGTTGTTGCGGAAGACCGTGACGCCGCCGGGAAAGTTGCCGGCCGCGGTAACCAGGTCGATGTCGCCATCGTGATCGATGTCGGCCGCGGCAACGTGCACCGCGCCGTCGGCGCCTTCGATCGGATCGGGATAGAGAAGGTAGGTTGGCGCGCCGAACGTGCCGTTGCCGTTGCCGAGGAAGATGGCCGTGCTGTCGCCGGTGGTGACGGCGAGGTCGAGGTGATGATCGCCATTCAAGTCAGGGGCGACGAGAGCGTTGGGCGAGTGCGTGTCGGTGGGGATGACCGTCGGTGAGGCGAAATGGCCGGTGCCGTCGCCCGCGTAGAAGCGCACGCCGTTGGGCGATGCGGCGGTGTCGATGGACAGCAGGTCGATGTTGCCGTCCTCGTTCAAATCGGTAGCCAGGAGCCTGGTCACAAAGCCGTTGGTGGCCGGGCTGCTGGCCGGCGCCAGCGCGGTGAAGGTGCCGCTGCCGTCATTGCTGTTGAGCAGGATGGAGATGGTGTGCCCCACCGGATCCATGCCGGATCCGGCCTGGTTGCCGACGGCGAGATCGGGAGCGCCGTCGCCGTTGAAGTCGGCCGAGACGATGGCCACGGGCGTGACGAAGCCGGTAATCGTCGCCAGGGTCGGAAACGACCCGCCGCCGCTTCCGAAGCGAACGGTGACGCTGTTCGCGAACTGGTCGGCGGTAGCGAAGTCAGTCGCGCAATCGTGATTGAAATCGCCGACGGCAACCGCCGACGGTCCCGAGCCGCCAGTCAGAATCGTCGGAGGAGGATAGGAGATCGTCGCGAAGATCGGGACCGCCGCAAGGAGAGAGAGAATACACAGGGGTACCAAGGCACGACGCATGAGTTGGCTCCTTTTTGGTTAGCCCGCTCCATGCCGAGTGGAGCGGAGGTGTCGAATGAGAGAGAGAACCGGAATGTAGGTTCCTTGAGGGGCGGGCGGTGTGATGGGACGCACGTTCTTCGGTCTCGGGGAAGCGGACGGCATACAACTCGCAACCCCGTGAGCATGGTCAAACAGTCGAGCACCAATTCAGCCTTTTTCAAGACCGGCGGACGTGAGGCCGCATCGCGCCAAGAGATGGCGCACGAGCGCGAAAAACCGCTCAGCAACCAACCGCCTGACGCAAACGTGCAAGGGAAGGTAGGGCAACCGAACTTCATCCCCGGCGAGGCGCCGGTTGGAGAGGCTGGTCGGTCCAAGCGGGTTAAGAAGAACTGACTTCTTTGCGTTAGCCCTTTGCGATATGTCCGTTCAGGCATACGCTCTCGATGGCTGCGTCGCCGCAGCTTGTCGAGAACTGACCCCGACGGAGAATTGACGTGAAGGCAGAGAAAAGAAAGAAGCTAGAAGCCGCCGGTTGGGATGTTGGCGATGCACGCGAGTTCCTCGATCTCACGCCCGATGAGGTGGAATTCGTGGAGATCAAACTAGCTCTTGCGCGACGCCTTCGCTCGCTCAGCGACCAACACCGTTAACAGTGGTCAGAGTCGCTTCAGAAACTCTTCGGGAGTGAGCCGGATATCCTCGATGATCTTGCGCAACAGATTTGGCGAGATGTCTCGACCTGCGTGAAACGGAACGGTCGTGATCCGGCCATCCGCGTGGCGAAACTGCTTGTGAGATCCACGCTGGCGAACTTCCACGAATCCGAGCTGCCCAAGGATGCTGACAACTTCTCTCGGTTTGAGAACCGGGAGCTTCGGCACGTCAACCTACCTGGACAAGCTGCGTTCCCACGAACTCAGCCTCGATCTGAGGCTCTCCATCCTCGAGTAGCAGCGCCAAAACTTCGCGCAGGTTCGCATTCAGCTCGTCAAGCGATTCGGCTTGCGTGTGCGCTCCCGGAAACCCAGGGATGAAGCCGACGAAGAGACCGGTTTCCGGCGACCGTTCGACAACGGCGGTGTATGTCTTCACGTGGGAAGACTAACATGGGCTGTCGCCGGAAGGAGCGAGATGAAGAAGGAGAAGAGGAAGAAGCTCGAAGCTGCTGGTTGGACTGTTGGCGGAACACGCCAGTTTCTCAATCTCACGCCCGAGGAAGCCGAATTTGTTAAGGTCAAGCTTGCTCTCGCGCGCCCTCTTCGCGCACCGAGAGAGCGACACTAGCGCAACCCGTTACGAGCAAAAAAACGAGGGTTGACCCCTCCCCGTACGCCTAAATGCCTTGCCTGGGCCTTCTTATGTAGGGATTCCCGCCGCAAAGTGTTTGACGAACGAAATTAGCGCAGCGACCTCGGGTGCTCCCAACTTTGTCCATTCAGCGTGGAGTGCCTTGTTCCGGAAGGGGACATACGCTGCTGCCACTTGGGCCTGCGGCTTTGTGAGAAGCGCGCTAGCTTTCAACGCATTGATGAGATCGGATAGATCTTTGCCTATGACGTCAAGACCTGCGTTCAGCGCCTTCCGACGCATACTGTCTTCGAATGCCGCCGCGATCAGGACAGAGGCGACATCGATTCGGCCTTCATCAAGAGCACGCTCAGCTAGGAGCACAAAGTCAATCAGGATCTCGCTAGCTGCGCGCTCGATTGCAATCCCGAGTCGACCTCGCGCGACATCGGTGCGCGCCGCTGTCAAAGAGCCGCACACCTCGCGCGCGACAAAATAGCCGGAATCGGTATGTGGCCACTTGGTATCAATTCTGCGGATTGCTTCTAGGAATTGCTGCACTTGGAGGCTTTGCACGCCATAGATGCCCTCGAGGATGTTAATGGCTGTTGCGATGCACTCTCTTTCGAGGGCAGCGGTGTCATCGCCCGGATTGATCCGACCCGCTTGGCTCAGGACAGTGTCAATTGCTTCGAGAAATGTGGCGTCGACAGTCATGCAAGCAGCCTAAGTGAAAACCTGCTGGATGGCGACGTTCCGCTAGTAATCCGCCAAACCCAACCTCCCTCCCTCCCAAACCCGCCCGAACTCCGCGGTCACCGACGCGGCATCCTTCTTCTGTCCGCGTAGCGCGGCGGCGAGGCCGAATAGCGAGCGGGGGTTGTGCGGGTTGCGGGTGAGGTCGGCGCGGAAGACTTTCTCGGCGTCGGCGTAACGGTGCGCACGGAGCAGCGCGGCGCCGAGGGTTTCGCGGGTGGGGTAGTACCAGTCGGTGGGCTCGTCGTAGTCGAGGGTGTCTTCCTGGGCGACTGCCTTGGTGTAGTCGGCGATCGCTTGCTTGGAATCGCCGCGGGCTTCGGCGATGCGGCCGGCCAGGACGTGCGTCGCGACCTCGGCGACGGATTTCTGGGAGTTCTGGAAGATGCCGGGATCGTCGGGGACGTTTGCACGCGCGGCTTCGAAGGCTTTCTGCTCCGCCTCGGCGCCGGCGAGGTTGCCGAGTTTGGCGAAGGCGGTGCCGCGGGCGAAGTGGGTGAAGGTCGTCGACAGCGGTCCGGCCTCGGCGGGCTTCGCGTGAAGGACGTCGTTCCAGCGGCCGAAGCGGACGTAGAGGAGCAGCGTGCTGGCGGCCGCGTATTCGACCGGCGGCATCTCCTTGGCCATTGCCGCGGCATTGGCCGAGAACTCGTCCGACATCTTCTTCGCGGCGGCGAAGTTGCCGGTCATCGAGTACGACGCCAGGCCGAACTGGAGATTGTGGTTGTAGTACATCGCCGCGTAGATGCCCTCCGCGCCGTGATGTTTGATGAACACGCGATCGGTCTCGGCGGCCTTCGTGTTCGCCAGTGCGGCGCCGGCGTAGTTGCCGGTGCGCTGATAGATGTGCGCGGGCATGTGGACGAGATGGCCGGACATCGGCGCCAGCGTTTTCAGCCGAGTGGCGCTGGGGAGCGCGCGCTCTGGGTGCGGTGACGCCTCGATGGCGTGGACGTAGTAATGATTCGCGCCGAGGTGGTTGGGGTCGCGGCGCAGGACGGACTCGAGGACCGAGACAATCTTCAACGTCCCTTCGTTCGGCTTGCCGTCGTGCGACCAGAACTTCCAGGGATGAAGATCCATGAGGCTTTCTGCGTAGAGCGTGGCCACGTTGAGATCGTCCGGAAACTTCTTCGTCAGCGCGCCCATGGCCTCGCTGTAATCGACGGCGAGCTTTTTCAGGTCGGCCTTCGGATCGTTGCTGTAGCGCTTCGACAAGGCGGCGATGAGGCCGCGCTCCTTCGCGCTGGCGTGCGACTCATGCGCGCGCGCCGCCTGAACACCCTCGTAGGCCAGCTTTTCGCGATCGGGATCGACATCCAGGTTGATGTTCGGCCCGAGGGCGAGCGCGGCGCCCCAGTAGCCGATGGCCAGATTGGAATCGAGCTCCGTGGCGCGCTGGAACGATGCCACGGCAGACTCGTGGTTGAAGCCGTACAGATACTTCATTCCCTGATCGAAGAAACGCTGCGCCTCGGCATTCTTCGTCGAGACGGGCCAGTGAAAATGGCCGAGGCCTGGCTCTAGGGTGATTGGTTTCTCGTCGTGCGCAGCCATGTGATCGGGTTGCGCGAGCAGCGGCGCCGCAACGATCAAGGAAAGAAGGAAAACGCGGAACAAACGCATTGTGGCCTCCTCAAGAATTCTTAGGGTGATTCGACCGGGAACGCCGGCGAGGTCCCGCCGTCGTAGAGGATCTCGTAGCGCAACTCAGTGGCGCCAACGCGGATCAGATCGCCGCTGCGGAGGAACGCGTGGAATGAGCGCGCGCCATTGAGCCAGGTGCCGTTGCGGCTCTTGAGATCCTCGATTGCGTAGCCGTCGGGACCGCGGTAGATGCGGAGGTGGTGGCCGGAAACGCCAAGGTCTCCGAGCGAGATCTGGTTGTCGCGCTGGCGCCCGATCAGATACTCGGCCTCGGTGAGCGGAAACATCAGGCCCGTGTCTTCGCCGCTGACGATCGTGAGCTGGGCGATGGTCGGCTTGACGACGTCTTTGTACGAGAGCTTCGCTTCGACGGAAACCAGCAGGTTCGTGTCATCGCCGACTTCGCGGACGGTCGAATCGGCGCTGAACGTAGCCGGCTTCTGCTTCATGGTCTCTTCCATGAGCGCGGTGCGCGAACGTCCGGTGTCGTCGGGAGAGAGCGTGCGTGCGAAGACTTCGATCAGCTTGTTGGCGAAGAGGCCGTAGACGACGCGGTAGACATGGAGCGGATCCTCATCGGCATCGTGCGGCAACTCGGCCAGCGTGCGACGGCCGTTGATGAGAAAGAGGATCTTCCACTCGTCGATCGACAACGTGATCTTTTCGGTCTCCGGATTGGAGACGACGCGGAAGACAGTGGTGCTGTCGGGGAGAAGGCGCACGCACTCTTCCCATTCGGCGATGCGCCGCGCTCCCTCCATGATCAGGTTGGAAAGATCGACGGAGATGGTGACGGCATAGGCGGGAAGGCCGGTGTCGTCGATGAAGGCGAAGGTGCCGCCAGGCCAGACGAAACAGTCGTAGAGGATTTCGGAGACCTGCACTTTGAGGAAGTCGCTGAGCTGCTTCTCGGTCAGCAATCCTTCTTTGACGGCCAGCTGACCGAATCGTCCGCCTTCGGCTTTCATCAGGTCATCGATGGCGTCGCGCTGGGTGGCGGAGATGTGCTTTTTGCGGAGGAGGACGGCGCTCAGCCGCAGCGTCTCCTGGTTGGTGCCGGCGTAGACGACTGCGCCGGCGTCGAAGTAAACGGTGGCTTCGTTCGCGCCGTTCGCCAGGGTCAGCGTGCCGCCTTTGCGCGAGGACGCGAGAAACGTCAGGACATCCGGCAAGCGAAAGGATGCAAGGCTCCCGCGGAGAGAGGGCTCGTTCATGAGGTGCGCGGATTGTAGCGCGCGTGCTCCGTTACAATCGCCCGCCTCATGCAATCGAACTCGCGACATGCCGTCGCTGCAGGCTTTCTCGGATGGACGCTCGATGCGTTCGACTTCTTCGTCATCGTGTTTCTCTTCGACAAGCTGGCGGCGGAGTTTGCCGTGCCGAAGTCGAAGATCATCCTCACGCTGACGGCGACGCTGGCGCTGCGGCCGGTGGGCGCGATCATCTTCGGCATGCTGGCCGACCGTTACGGCCGGCGCATTCCGCTGATGGCGAACGTCATCTACTTTTCGCTGATCGAGCTGCTGACCGGCTTCTCCACGACCTTCACGCAGTTCCTCATCCTGCGGGCGCTGTTCGGCATCGGGATGGGCGGGGAGTGGGGCGTCGGGGCATCACTGGCGCTGGACAACACGCCGCGGAAATGGCGCGGCGTTCTCTCCGGGATTCTGCAAAGCGGCTACTCGATCGGCTACCTGCTTGCCGCGATCGCCTCGCGCACGATCCTGCCGCACTACGGTTGGCGGTGGATGTTCTGGATCGGCGCGCTGCCCGCATTGCTGGCGCTCTACATCCGGTCGAAAGTGCCGGAATCAGTAGCGTGGAAGGAACATCGCGTCTCCAGCTTCGGAGAGATGCTTCGCGCGACGAAAGGACACGCGCGCGGCTTTCTCTATCTCATCCTGCTGATGACGTTCATGATGTTTCTCTCGCACGGGACGCAGGATCTCTATCCCGACTTTCTCAAACACGCGCACGGGATTCCGGCGACGACGGTGCCGTATGTGGCCATGCTGTACAACGTCGGCGCGGTGATCGGCGCGGTGATCTTCGGCCAGCTCTCGCAGAAGATCGGACGGCGCTACAGCATGATCGCGGCGCTGGCGGTGTCGCTGCTGGTCATTCCGATGTGGGCGTTCGGCGGCACGCTGGTGATCCTGGCGGCCGGCGCGTTTTTGATGCAGGTCGGCGTGCAGGGGGCGTGGGGAATCATCCCGATCCATCTCAACGAGCTGGCCCCCGATGCCGTACGCGGGCTGATGCCGGGTCTGGCGTACCAGTTCGGAATCCTGTTCGCGGCGCCGACGAGCACGATCGAAGATGCGCTGCGCGACCGTTTCGGCTATTCGTGGGCGCTGGCAGGCTTCGAGCTCTTCGTGATGATCGGCCTGACGATCATCCTGCTCCTCGGCCGCGAGAATCACGGACGATCGTTCCACTCCGGGGATCTGTTAATCGAGAAGGACTGATCAGAGCGTTCGCATCACCGCGAAGAGCGACACGCTCGAGATCACGATCCAGAGGATGACGCCGAGGATCAGCGGGCGCGCGCCGACGGCAGCGATTGACTTGCGCGAGAGTCCGGCGCCGATGAGGAAAAGCGTCACGGTCAGCCCGAGGCGGGCGATCGTGGTCAGCGTCGACCAGACCTCGGGGGGCGCCGGCACGTAGGTTCGGATCACCGACGCCACCACGAACCAGCCGATGAACCACGGAATCGCCACGCGCGCCGATTTGCGCTTGAAAAAGAACGCGGTCGCCAGCGTGAGGGGGACGATCCAGAGGGCGCGCGTCAGTTTCACGGTCGTGGCGATTTGCAGAGCATCCGCTCCGTATTTCGCGGCGGCGCCGACGACGGAGCTGGTGTCGTGGATGGCGATGGCCGCCCAGACGCCGAACTGCGGCTGCGTCATGCCGAGGCGGTGGCCGATCATCGGGAAGATGAAGAGGGCGATCGAATTGAGGATGAAGACCGTACCGAGCGCGACGGACATCTCCTCATCGCTGGCATCGACCACCGGGCCGACCGCGGCGATGGCGCTTCCGCCGCAGATCGCGGTGCCCGAGGAAATGAGATGCGCGGTGGTGCGGCTGATGCCCATGGCCCGGCCGAGGAGAAATCCGAGGAGCAGTGTGCCAGTGATGGTGACGATGGTGAAGACGATGCCGGTGCGTCCAGCTTCGACGACCTTCTGCAGATTCATCCCGAAGCCGAGCAGGATCACCGAGGCCTGAAGCAGCAGCTTGGTGGCCTTCGAGTTGCGCTTGGGGAAGGGATGGCCGAGCGTGAGCGCGAGCACCAGCCCGAGCGCCAGCGCGATCGGCGGCGATCCCCACGGCGTCACGCAGAAGACGAGCAGCGCGACGAAGACTGCGATGCGAAGGGCCTGCACTACTTCACGTTGGCGCGGAAGAAGGCGATCGTCTTCTTCCACGCATCCGCCGCGGCCTCGGCGTTGTAGTTCTTGCCGGTGTCATTGAAGAAGGCGTGGTTGGTGTGGGGGTAGCTGACGAGCTGGACGTTCTTGCCCATTTCTTCGAGCTGCTTCGCCAGTGCGCGTCCTTTTTCAACCGGAACGCCCTGGTCATCCTCGGCGTAGATCAGCAGAATCGGCGCGGAGAGATTTTCCCAGGGAAAGTCGCTCTTCTTGAATCCGCCGTAGAAGCTGACCGCGGCGCCGACGTGCGTATCCATCGTGGCCGTGTATTGCGCCAGCGCGCCGCCCATGCAGAAGCCGACCACGCCGTACGCTTTCGATGTGCATTCGGGACGAGTGAGCAGATAAGCGCCGGCTGCAGCGATCTCTTTTTCGGCGCGCTCGGCGTCGAGCTCCATCAGCAAGCGGCCTGCTTCATCTGGCGATGTGGTAGTCGTGCCGTGAAAGAGGTCCGGCGCAATTGCAGAGAAGCCTTCGGCCGCAAAGCGGTCGACGATCTGTTCGATGTGCGGTACAAGCCCCCACCACTCCTGAATCACGACGATTCCCGGTCCCTTGCCTGCGAAGTAGCCCTGGCAGGTGTGACCGTTCGATGGAAATTCGATGCGCTCGCCCATGCGGATGCCTCCTCGAAACGGCGCGGATTCTAATGCAGGGGAAACGGATCGTGTGGCTGGTTCGTATTCATGTCACAATAACCGGGCCCGGAGAGAGGGATTCGATGACATTGACGAAGGAGCAGATTTCAGGCCTCGCCAAAACGCCGCAGTGTCCCCGTTGCGACCTCAACAAGACGATGGGGACCGCTCTCTGCCGTAGTTGCCGGTCGAAGCTCCCGGAGAATATGCGTCTCGCGCTGGAGCGGATCCCGTCGAAAGACGCCTGGACGGTTTCCCGGGCCGTGCGCGCCGCGGCGCGTTACTTCGACGTGCACTTCCAGTCGGTGCGCAACTTCGGCGGCGGCAGACCGCGGTAGGGTTGCAAGGTTGCTGGGTTACTTGGTTGCTAAGTAAATTCAACGACTCAGCAACCCAGCAACTACTGGTTCCGCTCCACGCGTTCGACGATGTCTGCGAGATCGTCGATGTGCGCTTCGCGCGCTTTGGCCACGATCGCTTCGGTTTGCGTGCGTGACTGCGGCGTGCGCGCCCACGTGGCCGCCAGCGAGGCGCGCTTCATCCTCGTCGATGCGGCGCGCCAGGTGCGAAGCTCGGTTACGAGGAGGCTCTTCTTCACGTTGCCGGCGCGGACCGTTGCAATCGTCTGATCGGGCAGTGCAGTCGGCTTGAATTCGATCTCGTACAACGCCGTCTCATTGGGCGCAGGGGAACCGGCCAGCGCGTGATGCGAAGCGACGGCATCGCCGAAGTCGAGGTCGATCGGTGTTCCGTTCGCGGACGGAGCGTCGACGGAGACGCGCAGAAGCCACTTGGTCGAATTGAGCGGCATCGCGGACGCTTCGAGCTCGACGTGCAGGGCGGCTGGCGTGCGGTCCGGCGCAGCGAAGTGCTGCACGATCGCCGAGGTATCGGCGGAGCGCAACGTTTCGCCGCGGGCGATCGCTTCCTTAATCGCTCCAAAATCCCTGGCCGGGACTGCCACGAAGTCGCGCTCCTCGCTCGCGCGAGGTGCGGCGGCAGCGGACTTGGCAACCATACGTTCCGGAGCGAAGCCGGATGCGGCGCCGCCCTGGACCGCGCCGGCCGGCGTCGCCTGATCCATGGCTGCGGCAGGCAGCGGCGCAGCGATCACCGGTGCCTCAGCTGTCGCGACGATCTGCTCTTTTTTCAGCTTTGGCGTTTCGTCTTCGATGTTGTTGGCGAGCGACGAGGTGCGGGTCGACATCTGCACCGCTTCGTTCTGTTTCGCTTCAGCGATCCGGGCGTTCGGAACGGCCGCGATGCTGGCTGGCGGCGGCGCACTCGGCATCGCTGGGAGGTCGGATCGCGGTTGTGGACGAGCGCTTCCCGGCTCCGGCGGAATGTCCGGCAGAGCTACCGGCGCGCGACGGGCTGTAAGAGTTGGTCTGTTCGAAAAGCTCGCGTTCGTTTCCGTGCGCGAGACCAGGCGCAATACGAGGTAGAGCGACGAGACCAGGAAAATGATCGACGCGGCGATGCGGAGATTGAACATCGCCGATTTCCGCGACTGCGTCCGCTCGGCTTCGAATCCGAGGTGCGTGGGGATCTCGCTCTTGATGCGGTCGGCCAGACCGGCGGGCGGCGTTGCCACCGGCGCCATGGTCAGCTTCCGCTGCAGGTCAGCTTTTCGATTCCGTGTCATGGTCTTTCTTCCTCAACGTTCCCGCCGAGGGCTTCTTCCAGCAGGGAGAACGCTTTGTGCAGCCGTTTGCGGATCGCGACGGTGGTGATCTCCTCGATTGCCGCGATCTCCTTGACTGCCAGACCGCCCCAGAAATGCGCGGTCACCGTGAAACGAAGGTCTTCCGGCAGCGTCAGGACTGCCGCGCGAAGTTGCTCGCTCTCCTCGGCATGGCTGAGCAACTCCTCGGCACCGGGCGACTTGTCGGGCATTTCCGGCGCGTTTTCGTCGTCGAGCGACTTCATCAGCCGCGGCCGGCGGATGTGATTGAGAAACGTGGTGTAGCCAATGCGGTAGAGCCAGGTGAAGAACTGCGACCGGCCGTCGAATCCGGGAAGCGCTTCCCAGGCCTTCCGATAGGTTTCCTGCGTCAGATCTGAGGCGAGGTCGCGGTCGCCGCAGAGCCGGAAGATGGATGCGAAGACGGAGGAGTACGTGCGATCGACGAGCTCTTCGGCAGCGCTGCGATCACCGCCTCGGATCGCGGCGAGAAGGCGGCCTTCCTCATTCCAGGTAGGAATCACCGCATCATGCTCCGGCCGCACGACCGGAAAGGGGGCCACGTTGCTCACCCCGATAAGACACGGCTCTGCGACATTTCGAAACCATGGTTTTGAGTATCCTATCCGACCGATGAAACGCGCTCTCGCATTCGTTCTGCTGTTCGCCGCCGCCTGCCGCTACGAGCCACCCGCCGGAACGATCGACGGCTCATCCCATCAAAAAGAGGTCGACGCGTGGAAAGCGCATCGCGCTGAGCGGCTGAAAGCTGCCGACGGCTGGCTGACGCTGGCCGGCCTTTACTGGCTCAGCGATGGGAACAATGATGTCTCGCTTCCGTCGAAGCCGCCGGTACCTTCGCAGTTCGTTCTGGCGAACGGCAAAGTGACCCTTCAGCCGAACCCGGCGCTGACGATCGATGGGAAGCCGGTGACTGCGCCGGTGGCGCTGAACAACGATACGGAGCCGAAACCGACGGTCGTCCGCACCGGCACGCTGTCGTTCATGGCCATCCGCCGCGAAGACGCGGCGCACGGACCGCGCTTCGGCATTCGCGTGCGCGATACGGACGCAGAGGCGCGTAAGCATTTTCTGGGGCTGGAGTACTTTCCGCTCGATGCAAATGCGCGCGTCGAAGCGCGCTTCGAGCCGTACAACCCTCCGAAGAAAATCCTCATTACCAACGTCCTCGGCATGACCAGCGACGAGGTGTCGCCGGGCGCGCTCGTTTTCACATTGCAGGGCAAAGAGTTCCGCATCGATCCGATCCTCGAGCAGGGGGAGACCGACTACTTCATCATCTTCAAGGACGCGACGAGCGGGAAGGAGACGTACGGCGCGGCGCGCTATCTCTATGCGCATCCACCTGACGCGAACGGCAAGACCATCGTCGATTTCAACAAGGCCTACAACCCGCCCTGCGCGTTCACGCCGTACGCGACGTGCCCGCTTCCTCCGCCGCAGAACCGACTACCGATCCGGATCGAAGCGGGGGAGAAAAAGTACGCGGGCGGGCATTCCTAGGCGGTCTGTCGTTCGTCCGCGAGCACCTGAGCGACGCAGGCGGTGACGTTCTTGCCGGTCTGGATGTCGAGAAACTCGTTCGGACCGTGTGCGTTGCTGTGCGGCCCGAGGACGCCGGTGATGAGGAACTGCGCATTGGGGAAGCGCTGACCGAGCATTCCCATGAACGGGATCGAGCCGCCTTCCCCCCAGGTCGTGGCCGGCTTGCCGAAGAACGTTCGCGAGGCGGAATCGATCGATTTCGACAGCCAGCTGTCGACCTTCGGCACTTCCCATCCGCCCGCACCCTTTTCGGGCTCGAATTCGACGCGCGCACCGTACGGCGGATCGCTCTCCAGCAGTTCCTTCAGTCTCTTGTCGAGGCTCGTTGCGTCGAGCGTCGGCGGGACGCGGAGCGAGAGCTTGATCGACGTCTTCGGGCGCAGAACGTTGCCACCCTGTACGAGATCGGGCATCCCAGCCTGGCCGGTGTAGGAAAGCATCGGGCGCCAGGTCCGGTTGAGCAGCAACTCAACCGGGTCCTTCGCCATCGGCTGCATGCCGGGGAGAAACGGGAACTTGTTGTAGATCTCATCGCCCAGGATGCGGGCGGTCTCGCGGACTTCGGCCATCCGATCTGCCGGAACCTCCGCGTGCAGCCACTCGGGGATGATCCGGCCCGTCTTCGCATCTTCGAGGCGATCGAGAAGGATGCGCAGGATGCGAAAGCTCGACGGCACGATCCCGCTGGCGTCGCCGGAGTGAACGCCCTCGCTCAGAACTTCGACGGTGAGGTTGCCGACGATGGAACCGCGCAGCGAGGTGGTCATCCAGAGCTGTTCGTAGTTTCCGCAGCCGCTGTCGAGGCAGATGACCAGTCGCGGCGTGCCGATCTTGTCGGAGAGGAGATCGATGTAGGCCGGCAGGTCGAGCGAGCCACTCTCTTCGCAACATTCAATGATGATGACGATGCGCGAGTGCGGCGTTCCCTGCTGTTTGAGCGCGCGGATGGCGGTGACCGCGGCGAAGATGGCATAGCCGTCGTCGGCGCCGCCGCGGCCAAAGAGTCTGCCGTCACGGAGAACGGGCGTCCAGGGACCGAGGCCCGCGTCCCAGCCGACCATGGCCGGCTGCTTGTCGAGATGCCCGTACATGAGCACGGTGGAAGAGTCGTCGCCGGGGACTTCGATGAAGATCAGCGGCGTGCGGCCTTCGAGCTCATGGGTCTCGATCCGAAGTCCTTCGATCTGCTGTTCCTCGACCCAGGCGCGGGCAAGGGCGACCGCCTGGTTCATGTGGCCGTTCTGCTTCCAGTCGGGATCGAAGAGGGGAGACTGGTTCGGGATTTGGATGTATCGCTGGAGCGTGGGGACGATGGAGGCGTCCCAAATCTGGTTGACGCTGCTGGTTATCTGTTCTGACTTCATCGACTTACCTTCTGTGCAGGCGGCGTTGGCGCGGCGGAGGATAGCATCAGAATCCGTTGCGCCGAGGGAAAACGGCTGGCGGGGCCGTCCATAAATTTACCGACACCTTTCCGCTACTACATCGGGTATGATTTGCACGATTCAAACGGGTCCCAAACAAAGAAAACTGACGTCTCGAAGGAAGTTCGCACCTTTTGTGTTTCGTGGTATCGTGTGGGCATCGAATCCATAATTATCGACTCGCAACTTCCACGAGAGAGGAAGAGGGACGCGGTCGTGCTCGATCCAAACGTGCTGGACACCATCACAGCTACTCCATCGACACTCCCGGCCGCAGAGGTCGAAGCCATCCTTCCTTCGCCCGCCGAGCCGCCCCAGGATCCTCAGCCGGAAGACATCGGCGAGCTGTACGTACGCCACCGCCCGTTGCTGCTTCACGTCGGCTGCCGCAAGTTTCGCATTCCTGAGTCGGAAGCAGAGTCGCTGATCCAGGAAGTCTTCCTGTCGTTCATGACCACCACCACGAAGGTCGAGAACATCCGCGCCTGGCTGGTGGCGGCCATGTGCAATGCCAGCCGGCACTACTGGCGCGGCCAGGGACGCACCGAGGGACTCCCGGAGGATTTTGAAGATTACACCGATCCGTCGTCGAGCGGCATCGCCGAGAAGCTGGCGATGATCATCACGATGCAGCAGGCGCTGGATTACCTGCAGCCGCGCTGCCGCGAAACGCTTTACCTCCACTACTACGAAGGACGCTCCGCAAACGATGTGGCAGTTTCGCTCGACACGACGTCGCGCTACGCGGAGAAGCTGATCCACAACTGCCTCAAACGCGTTCGGGAGATCTATCTCAGCATTACGGCGGTGAAGCGATGATGATCGAACAGCACTACGACGAAGAAGTGCTTGCCGGGTTCCTCGGCGAGCCGATCGATTCGGCGACGCGCGACAAGCATCTGGCCGGCTGTTCGCTCTGCAAGCGGACACTCGAGTCTCTGCGCGGCACGGCCACTCTCCTGAAGCATGGGGAAGTCTGGCAGCGCCAGTCGTTCTCCAGCGCGCCTCGTCCGGAGACCCTGGCCTTCCTCCGCAGCGTCCAGCAGACGATGAACGACGAAAACGCTGCGGCCGAGGTTTACGTCAAGCAGCTTCTGGCCGGATCACGCGAGACGTGGGCGCCACGGCTGGCGCAGCATCCCGAATGGCGGACGGCAGGCGTGGTACGCAAGCTGATCGCGGCTACGGACCGCTACAACTACAGCTCTCCGCTCGACGCAGTCGAACTGACTCGCATCACCGCGGATGTTGCGGAGTCACTTCCGTCGAGCCGGCAACGTGAATCGCTCATCGCCGATGCATGGCGGGAGCACGCGTATGCGCTCACCTACACGAGTTCCTACCATGACGCCATTGCGGCATTGGACGTGGCAGAGGTCGCAGCCCACGGTGCTACGGAGTTCGATCGAGCGCGTCTGACGTTGATGCGCTCTCTCATCTATCGCTTGCTCGACAGGCCCGCCGAGGCGGCGAATCTTGCTCGGTCGGCAGCTTCGACCTTCCAGATCTTCGGGGACGTCGCGAAATATGTTTCAGCCCGCATGACCGAAGCGATCGTCCTCTACGACGGCTCCCGCTACAAGGAAGCGCTTTCGGTCCTTCAATCACTCGTTGAGTACGAACCGGTGATCGAACCGTCCAGCCTGGCGATGGTGCTGCACAACCGCGCGCTTTGCCATCGCGAATTGGGTGACCTTGATCTGGCGGAGAAGACGTTCATCAAGGCCGTCGCTCTCTTCGAGAAGATTGGCGCCGATGCGATGAGGAACAAGGCTCACTGGCATTTGGCGCGTGTGCTGGTTCGCCGGGGAGCCCACGAAGAGGCCTTGCGACTGTTCGAGCGTCTGCGGGATTCGTTCGCCGAGCTTGGAATGGCTCACGAGGTTGCCTACGTGGCCGTCGATATGGCTGAGACGCTGCTCATCCTCGACCGAACGGCAGAGGTCGCCGACCTGTGCCGGTCGGCAATGGATTTCTTTACCGCTCAACGAATCACCGCCAGTGCCGGTGCGCTGACGGCGCTCGCCTATCTCCAGGAGACGGCCGCGAGCGGCCATCTCACGATCAGAGATGTGTCCGAAGTTCGCGGCTTTTTTGACACGCTTCAAACCCAGCCCACCTTACTTTTCGCAAAATCTCTACCCGAATAGCCCTTCTCTGGGTAGGGAAAGTCGCCGCTGCGACACTCCTAAGGCAGGGCGCCCTCCCAATGACAGAGGCCTGCGTGAGCAGGCTAGGAGGGTTTATGCGTGGTCGTACTCTTCGTGCTGTAGTTCTTGTCTGCCTGTTCTCAGTTGCGACGCCGATCTTCTCGGCGCCGCGGCAAGATGAGCCCGGTGTCGACGTATTCATCAAGAAGATCGTTCGTGTCGTCCGACACCTTCTGACGCTTGATACGGTCGACCCGACGTATCCAAAGCCTTAAGGCGAACCTCTCGTCCTCCCTTTCGTACAATACGCCGACGTAGCCGCCGGGGAGATTGCGCATGTCGGTTGTTTTGTCCGTTCGGGATGTGGTGAAGACGTTTGGCGACGTGCGGGCGGTGGACGGGATCTCGTTCACCGTCCAGCGCGGCACCATTACCGGGTTGCTCGGCCGCAACGGTGCCGGGAAGACGACGACGATCCGGATGATTACCGGCGTCTTCTTTCCCCACGCCGGTTCGATCGAATGGCTCGGCAGCGAGCGCGATGCGCGCGATCGGATCGGCTATCTGCCGGAAGAGCGTGGGCTCTACCGTCAGATGAAGGTGAAAGAGCACCTGCTCTTTCTCGCCGAGATCAAAGGGCGCCGCGGAAGCGACGTCGTCCAGTCCGCCGAACGATGGCTCAAGCGCTTCGAGTTGTGGGACAAGCGCGACGCCAAGGTCGAAGAGTTGTCGAAAGGCAACCAGCAGAAGGTCCAGCTCATCGGGACGCTTCTGCACGACCCTGATCTCATCATTCTCGACGAACCGCAATCAGGTCTCGATCCCGTCAACATGCTTCTCGTCCGCAACCTCCTTCGCGAATTGAAAGAGGAGGGGAGGACCATCCTTCTCTCCACGCACATGATGGCCGAAGCCGAGAGGATGGCCGACGACATCATCCTGGTGCACAAGGGAAAGGTCGTTCTCTCCGGCGCGATTGACGCGGTTCGCGACTCCTTCGGCAAGAACACGCTCCACATCGACTACGAAGGTGATGGCGCATTCCTCGAGCAGCTGCCGCAGGTCAAGCGGGCCATGATCGTCAACAACGCCGCGGAACTGAGTCTCGTCGAAGGAGCCGATCCGCAGGGCATTCTCGAAGCCACCATCGGGCGGCTGCGCATCCGCAGATTCGAGCTCGCCGCGCCGTCGCTCGAAGAGATCTTCATCGAGCAGGTCGGTGCCGAGACCATGGAGTCCATTCGATGAACAAAATGTTCGCAGTCATCAAGCGCGAGTACCTCCAGGCCGTCCGCAAGAAGATGTTCATCTTCATGACCATCTTCTTCCCGGTGCTCATGGCTGCGCTCTTCATCGTGCCGGGCCTCATGGTGGCGAAGGGACTGGGCGGTAAGAAAGTCGCGGTCATCGATGGCACGGGCAAGCTGCAAAGCGCGTTTGCCCACCATCTGGAGCCGGCGGTTCCCGATCCGAAAAAGGCGCTCTCCGGAGGCAATCGCGGACAGCTGCCACAATCGATCGACGTCGAATACCGCGACGCCCACGATCAAGCCAACCTCGACGCTGCCAAGAAGCCGTATCTCGACCGGCTCTACGTCGACAGGAAATCGACCATTGGTCTCGACGCCGTGCTGGTCATTCCGGCGAACGCCTTCGAAGGCAGCGACGCCAGGCTGACCTTCTACGGCCGTTCGTCCACGGATCCTTTCACCCAGGAGCGGCTGGCATCGGTGACGAACCGCGCCATCCAGCGCCAGAGACTTACGGGGCGGGGAATCGATTCCAGCGACGTCGACACGCTCACGCGGGAGGTTCCGCTGGACAGTGTGCAGCTCTCCCGAAGCGGTCAGCAGAAAAAGGGCGGCGAGGCCAATCTCATCATCGGCTTCATCTTCGCGGCCCTGCTGATCATCCCCTCATTCATCTACGGACTGGAGACGATGCGCGGCATCGTGCAGGAGAAGAGTGAACGCATCGTGGAGGTGCTCATCTCCTCGATGTCACCGCGCGAGCTCCTCACCGGCAAGATTCTCGGGGTCGCCGCGGTAGGCCTGACGCAGGTCGCGGTCTGGCTGACGCTCATCGCCGCGGTCGGAACATTCTTCGCTACCACCGCCATGATGGCGGGCTTCGACATCTCGCAATTCCTTCGTCCGATGGTCTTCGTCTACTTCGCCCTTTTCTTCATCCTCGGCTATCTGACCTTCGTCTGCATCTACGCCATCGCCGGCGCGGCCTGCAACACCGACAAGGAAGCGCAGCAGCTCGTGGCCCCGATCCAGATGGTGATGATGCTGCCGTGGTTCATCATGTTCGCCATCATCACCAACCCCGATTCGACGCTTTCCGTCGCCCTCTCGATGATGCCGGTCTACGGCCCGATCACCATGTTCGTCCGGACGCTGGTCTCCGAGCCGCCGGTGTGGCACGTGCTGGTCTCGATCGCCGTCTCCCTCGCAACCATTTGCGTTTTCTTCTACGCCACGGCCAAGATTTTCCGCGTGGGCATCCTCTCGTACGGGAAGCGGCCGACCATTCCTGAATTGTGGCGGTGGATGAAGGTCGCATAGGAAGTATCATCCGCGCTTAGCTCCACAATCGGGGGGTCCGCGGATGGAGATTAAAACTCTCAACGACATCTACACCGTTACCTGCACGCTGGAACGGCCGGCGGCCATGAAGTACAAACGCGACGGCAAATGGGTCGACACCAGTGTCGGCGAGTTTCGAGACACCGTTCGCCACTTCGCCACCGGGCTTCACCTGCTCGGTCTCAAGCCCGGAGACCGGGTAGCCATCCTCGCGGAGAATCGCCCGGAGTGGGCGATGGCCGACTTCGCCATCCTGGCCAGCGCCGCCATCACCGTTCCGGTCTATCCGACGCTCCTCGGATGGCAGATCGAGTACATCCTCAACGACTCCGGCGCCGTGGCCGTCATCTGTTCCACCGAAGAGCAGATGAAGAAGGTGGCCGGCATCCGCGACCACTGCCCGCACATTCACAACGTCATCGTCTGCGATCCGCCGCCAACGTTGCCCGAGGGGGTGCTCAGCTTCCAGCAGATCGTCGAGAGCGGCCGCGCCGCTGACGATGCGGCTGCTAAGTCCCGCTTCGATGAATTGCGCGCCAAGCCGACACCGGGCGATGTGGCCACGCTGGTCTACACCTCGGGGACGACCGGCAATCCGAAGGGGGCCATGCTCACGCACGGCAACGTTGCCAGCAACGTCCTGGCGACCTGCAAGGTGCTCCCGATCGAGCACGGGATGACCGGCCTCTCCATCCTGCCGCTTTCGCACATCCTCGAGCGCATGGGCGACTACTGCTACTTCTACCGCGGCTGCACCATCGCCTATGCCGAGAGTGTGGTGAAGGTCGGCGATAACCTGCGCGAGATCCGGCCGCAGCTGTTCGCCGCCGTGCCGCGCCTCTTCGAGAAGATGCGCACCACCATCCTCGACAGCGTGGCCGTGCAGCCGGCCTCGAAACAGAAAATCTTCAAATGGGCGTTGGGCATCGCCGCGCAGCGTCTGCCGTACCTCATCGACCGCAAGCCGATGCCGTTCGGTCTGAGTATCAAATCGGCGATCGCCGACAAGCTCGTCTTCCGCAAGATTCTCGACCGCCTCGGCGGACGCGTGAAGATGGTCCTCTCCGGCGGCGCGCCACTCTCGGCGGAGCTGGCAGCCTTCTTCATCGGCGCCGGTCTCGACATCTACGAGGGTTATGGTCTTACCGAAACGTCGCCGGTCATCGCCGTCAATGCGCCGACGGCGCGCCGCGTCGGCACGGTCGGCAAGATCATTCCCGGCGTCGAAGTGAGGATCGCCGAGGACGGCGAGATCCTCAGCCGCGGCCCGCACATCATGAAGGGCTACTGGAACAACGACGACGCCACCCGCCAGGCCATCGATCCCGACGGCTGGTTCCACACCGGTGACATCGGCGAGATCGATTCCGACGGCTTCCTCAAGATCACCGATCGCAAGAAAGACATCATCATCAACGCCTACGGCAAGAACATCGCCCCGCAGCCGCTCGAAGCGCTGCTGAAGAGCTCTCCGTACATCGGCACCCCGGTGCTCATCGGCGATCGCCGCAAGTACCTGGTGGCGCTCCTCGTCCCCAACTTCGACAAGCTCGAACGCGATGCCAAGGCTCTGGGCGTCCCGGCCGGCTCACGCGACGAACTGATCGCCAACGACAAAGTGCAGCAGATCTATCAGACCGAGATCGATCGCTTCAATCAGAACCTCGACCGTCAGGAAAAGATCCGCCGCTTCGCCCTGCTGCCGCGCGATTTCACGATCGATGAGGATGAAATCACCCCGTCGCTGAAGGTGAAGCGGAAGACCATCGACAAGAAATACAAAGGCATCATCGATCAGCTGTTCATCGATGAAAATCTGGAAGCGTGACGCATGACAGCCCTGGTTGAAACTCCCCGCGCGGCAAGCGCGTTTCGCATCGAGCGCGACGGCGATTTGGCCATCGTCTGGTTCGATCTCCCCGGCGAGAAGGTCAACAAGTTCTCCTCGACCGTGATGGCGGAATTCGCCTCGGTCGTCGATGAGCTCGAGCGCAGCAGCGACATCAAACGCATCATCCTCGCCTCGGGCAAGCCATCGATCTTCATCGCCGGTGCTGACGTCACCGAATTCTCGAAGGCCACGTCGGCGGAACAGGCTGCGGAGTACACCCGCTTCGGCCAGCAGACCATTCACCGCTTCTCCAAACTGCCCCAAGTCACCGTCGCCGCCATCAACGGCGCCGCGCTCGGCGGCGGCTGCGAGCTCTCCATCAGCTGCGACTACCGCGTCATGTCCGACAGCCCCAAAGCGCAGATCGGACTGCCCGAGACGAAGCTCGGCATTTTCCCCGCCTGGGGCGGCGTGACCAAACTGCCGCGCCTCATCGGTCTTCCGGCCGCACTCGACATCATCCTTCAGGGCAAAGTGCTCGATGGGAAGCGCGCCAAGCGCATCGGACTGGTCGACGAAGTCGTCCCCGCGCCGATCCTGCTCGACATCGCCAAAGAGTTCACCACGAAGCCCAAACGCCGCGGAAGCGATCGCACCAAGTTTTATGTCGAAGGCAACCCCTTGGCGCGCCGCGTCATCTTCGGCAAGGCGCGCAAAGCCGTGCTGGCGCAGACCCACGGCCACTACCCGGCGCCGCTGAAAGCGATCGACGTCATGGAGTACGGCATGGCCCACGGCGTCGAGCGCGGCCTCGCGCGCGAGGTCGAGGAAGTCGTACAGCTGATTACCGGTGCCGCCGGCGACGTCGCCCAGAACCTCATCCGCCTCTTCTTCATGATGGAGGAGTCGAAGAAAGAGCGCATTGCCGCGACGCCAGCTGAGGTGAGGAATGCCGGTGTGCTCGGCGCGGGCGTCATGGGCGGCGGCATCGCCCAGCTCATCGCTGACAAGACCGACGCCTCGGTGCGCATGCGCGACATCAACTGGAAAGCGATCGCCGGCGGATTGAAAGCCGCTGCGAAAATCTGGAAGAAAAAAGTCGACCGCCGGCGCATGACCCGCGGCGAGATGCAGCGCAAACTGGCCCGCATTACATCGACCATCGACTGGAGCGGATTCGAGCGCATCGATCTCGTCGTCGAAGCCGTCGTCGAGAACGTCGAGGTCAAGCGCCAGGTGCTCAGCGAATTCGAAGCGATCGCCGGGCCGAACGCCGTCTTCGCCACCAACACCTCCACCATCCCCATCACCGACATCGCCGCGCAGGCGAAGCGCCCCGAGAACGTCGTCGGCATGCACTTCTTCAACCCCGTCGACCGCATGCCGCTGGTCGAAGTCATCCGCGGCGCCAAGACCTCCGACGCGGCCATGGTCACGGTCGCGAATTTCGCCCGCAAGCTCGGCAAGACCGTCGTCTACTGCAACGACGGCCCCGGCTTCGTGGTCAACCGCATCCTAGGCCCGTACATGAACGAGTCGGGTTTCCTGCTCGAAGAGGGGAACGCCATCGAATCGATCGACAAAGCGATGGTCGACTTCGGGATGCCGATGGGGCCGATGGCGCTGCTCGACGAAGTCGGCATCGACGTCGCCGCGAAGGTAGCCAAGATTCTCAGCGCCGCCTTCGGCGAGCGGATGGAGCCGTCGCACGTCGTGGCCACGCTCTACGCCGATGGCCGCTTCGGCAAGAAGAACGGCAAGGGCCTCTATCTCTACGAAGCCGGCAAGCGCCAGGGTCCCGATCCCTCGGTCTACAAACTCCTGAGCATCAAGGCGACGCATCCTGCCGATGAGCAGGCGGTAGTGGAACGGATGATTTTCGCCATGGTCAATGAGGCGGCCATGATCCTCGACGAGAAGATCGTGGCCTCGGCCGCGGAGCTCGACCTGGCCATGATCATGGGCACCGGCTTCCCGCCCTTCCGCGGCGGCCTGCTCCGCTACGCCGACAAGCTCGGCCTCCCGTACATCCTGGCCCGCCTCGACGATCTCGCCCAGAAACACGGCAAGCGCTTCCTCGCCACCGCCGCGCTGCGGAAGCTGGCGGAGCGGGACGGGAAGTTTTATCGATGAAGGTTGCCAGGTTGCCGAGTTCCCAGGTTGCCGATCGATAGCAACCGGCAACTTGGCAACCCGGCAACTCGCAACCTGTTTCGATGGACTTCACCCAACCACTCCCCCCACTAACCTCCCGCCAGCGCTGGACCTTCGTCCTCCTCGCGCTCGTCTGCGCGGCGACGCGCTTTCTGGCGATGGCGCGCTCGTTGTGGGATTGGGATGAGGCGCTCTTCTGCCTCGGGATGCGGTCGTATGACGTCACCAGTCACCATCCGCATCCGCCCGGCTTCCCGGTCTACATCGGCCTCGGGCGCATCGTTCGCACGGTCATCCACAGCGACTTCCGCGCGTTGCAGGCGGTTAATCTCGTCGCCGGGATGCTGGTCTTTCCGGCGATCTTTTTTCTGGCGCGCGAGCTGCGGTTATCGTTCGTCACCGCGTCGATTGCCGGAACGCTCTGCGCGTTCTTTCCGAATGTCTGGTTCTTCGGCGGCGGCGCGTTCAGCGACATCCCCTCGCTCGTGCTGGTCGTCTTCGCTGTCGCCTTTCTCTTTCGCGGATGCCGCGATGCCAATGCGTATCTCATCGGCGCTGCATTGCTGGCTCTCGCCGCCGGCATCCGTCCGCAGAACTTCCTGATCGGACTCGCCCCCGGCTCGCTGGCGACGTGGTATCGCGCGCGCGCCGCGTGGCGCGACGTCGTCTTCGCCGCGCTCGTCGGCGCGATCACCCTCGGCGTCGCCTTCGGTGGCGCCATCGCCGCCACCGGCGGAATCAAGCCGTACTTCGATGCGGCGAAAGAACACGGCGAGTACATCACCCGCGTCGATTCTTTCCGCAGCCCGACGCGCCCGCCGCTCTGGCGCCTCTTCGACCGTTTCTTCATCAAGCAGTACGAATCGCTCCCGCTCGGTTTCATTACCTCAATCTTCGTGGTCATCTCCATCGCCGGCGCCATCGCCTCGCGCGACCGCGCCCTCGGCTGGCTTGCCCTCACCTTCGGACCATTCGCCGTCCTCGCCTGGATGATGCTCGATCGCTACAGCATCAACCGCTTCTCCATCGGCTACTGCCCGCTCTTCGCCATCCTCGCCGCCGATGGCATTCGTCGCGTCACCCGCGCCTGGCCGCGCGCCGAGCCGTTCGTCGGCGGGGCGCTCATCGCATCGTTCTTCTTCTGGACGCTGCCCGCGCTGGCTGCCGTGCGCAACACAATTTCGCCCTCGGTGCTCGCCGTCGAATCGGTGAGGAACCTCGATCTGCAGACGGATCAGCTCTACGTCGCCCGCGACATGGACCCGTTCTTCCAGTACCTGCTGCCGCACTATCCGTTCATCCACGTCCTCGACAAGCGCGCCCTGCCGCTTTCGAATGACGGGCGCCACGCCTGGATTCTCGCGGAGGCCGACCAGGAGGATCGCGATGGATTCGTCTTTCATCGCCAGCGCGATCATCTCTGGAACATCGCCCGCCGCCATTACTTCGACGCCGGCCTGATCCCGGTTCGCGCGGAGCCACAGTTCCTGAGCGGCTGGTCCGAATCGAAACGCCAGCGATCGATTGAGTTGCGCCCGATGTCGACGCAAACGACGACGAGACTTCCGCCATCAACGGGCGACACCATCCTCCGCCTCGAGCTCCGCTTCTCGCCGGCATTCCTCGAAAAACACGCCACCGTCTCGATCATGCTCAATGGCCGCCTCATCGATCGATTCACACCCACGATCGATGACGATGATCGCGAGTACCACGTCAGCTCCGCGCCGAACGGGGGAGCGAACTTGCTCGAACTGGCGACCGACGGGCCGGGCATCTCAATGAAATGCCTCTCCTTCGGTACTCAGTAGGCTCAGTCCCTCTGGACAGCGTCCTCGCTGATGAGATGGCTCAGTACACCAAGCGGACTCCTGAAGGGTCTGACGTCGACAACTGTAGACGCTGCTAGCAGTACAGAAGTAACATCTATCTGGAGGTTTTAACATATGAAAGGAATGGTCTTTAGTATTGCCGTTCTCCTCCTTCTTGTCTTCACCGGACCGGACGCCCAAGCTCAATGCCAGAGGTGCGGTCCCGATCCCGTTTTTCCGGCCTGTACGACCTGTCTTTCCACTAATTACGACGGATGGGTCTTGTGCTCTTTGTATGACTTCGCCATCAATTACACCCTGTGCAACACGACGGGGCTATGCGACGGTTATGCGGGTCCGGGGCCTTGTGGCCGGAAAGCTCCCGGCTGCAATATCCAATTAACTGAAGATTGGCGTGGACCTCACCTGCTGTACCGTTCCAGCGAGTGGAAGCTGGTGTCCGTGACCATCAAGCGCGGGCCGGACGGAAGGTCCAGCTTGTGATGATCCACATCGCCGCGTTTTTGGCGGTGCAGGCTATTGCAGCACCGTCTTCCACGTTCTGCATTCAGCAGCGTTGCCAGTCTGTCAACGAGATCCCGGGCACCGTCGCCCCTTCGGACACTGTCCGGGATTTCGTATGGATCTCCTCTGACCTCAAGCAGATCGCAACCGGAACGATCCAGGCCGGCGCCAACGTACTCAGTCTGCCCTCGGCCTCGCAGCACCATAAGCTGGCCCCGCGTCTTTCGGATGGCGCGACACGAGCAACTCTCGATTTTGAGCTTCGATGTCAGGATTTGACCTGGAAATGGACTGTTAAGCGCATACCGGTAGCGGGCGTGGATCTTCGCCATCCTGGCAGCGGCTGTACTCTGCTGCTCAAGAGCAACGGCTACCGAAGTGTCGAACGGCAACTGCGCGAGGTAGAGGTCGGCAATGTGTTCCTGCAGAAAATACCCGTCCTGTCGGGAACGGTCATCGACGCGAAAACCGCAATTCCTCTGCGGGATGCCCGCGTGTATCTGCCCAACGGCGACTCGCTTGCGGTGACCGACCGGAAAGGCAGCTTTCGCGCGCCTGTTGCTGACTTGTGGCCGCAATTCGTTCGCGTGTCCATGGCCGGTTATGCAAAACGCACCGTTCTCCTGCCCAAGGCCGTTGCGGATACTGAGCTTTCCGTGCGTCTGTCCAAAGGTGGATCGCTGACAATCAGTCTCGTTCCGCCACTTGGCCAGGAGGAGGTCGCTTGGGAAGTAAGACGACTGCTGGCGGGGTCTCCTGGCGATGAGCTCGCGCACAGCGGACGGCTCCCAGGGGGTCAAAAGGAGGCTTTTGTCGATGCGCTCGAGTCAGGCAAATACCGTGTGATCGTCGCGGGTGCGAATCCGCTTCAGCGAATCGGCAAACTCGTGACGTTATCCGAAGGTGGAGAGACAGAGGCAGTAATGCAGATCTCTCCGTCGGTGCTCGATGTTGCCGTCCGCTACGACGACAAGCCACTCGCCGGAGCCACCGTCCGCGTTCAGCCCGAGGATCGCTCGTGGACTTCCTCCGTGACGACGGACAGCGAGGGGAGCGTGACGGAAGAGGTCTGGCAACGAGGGACCTATGTCGCGATCGTTACGCGGTTGCCACTCATTCCATTCTGGCGGGAGACGGAGCACATCGACGACGGCGATAAGAACCGATGGTCCATCTCAGTTCCGAACCGGCGGCTTCTTGGGCGCGTCCTGGACGACTCCAGTGGACAGCCCATCCGCGACGCTCGCATCGAAGTCACGATGAAAAACGGCGATCACTCAAACTTCGTCATGCTGCGGAGCGGGGAGGACGGACGCTTCGAGCTGGGCGCCTTTCCGGCCGGCAGCTACATGCTCGCTGTCTCGAAGAGTGGATATCAATCCTCGGAGACATCGTGGATCACCGTCGATGAGACGGCAACCGACCAGACTCCCCAGGTGCAGCTCAAGGCGGCCGGAAACCGGCCGGCAGTTGTCACGAACGCGTTCGGCGCGCCAGTTTCGGCGGCCGTTTACGTAAGCACTCGAAACGGAACGGAACTTGTAGGCGCCACTGACGAGAACGGCCGCATCCTATTGCCAGTCAGCCCCGAAGACTACGGTATGGTTTTCGTTCTCCCAAGATCAGGCTCCATCGGTGTCGCTCGATTCGAACCGCTCGCGAAAGGGGCAGACGACATCCTCGTCCGAGTCCCCGAAGGCAACGCCTCTCTCGAAATCGATTGCGAGACGACGTCAGGCGCCGCGTTGACCGGTGTCGCGGTGCTGATCCGCATCAACGGAGTTCTGCTGCCGATTCCGGTATGGGAAGGAATGGTCAATTACCAGGGCTTGCCCATGTTCAGCGACGACCATGGCCGGCTCTTGCTAACGCATCTTCCGGCCGGCCGCTACGAGATCTGGCCCCTCGACCGGCAAGAGTTGATGGCGGTGACATCCGGCTCACCACCACCCGCGGGGGCGACCATCGCGGTAACGGCTGGTTATCAGTCCGCGAAAATGGTGTTCGCAGCAGCCAACCCTTGAATCTTTCAAGGACAGCGAGCCTCCGGTGTACACTCTCCTCTTCTAACAAACCGACCAGTCGGTCAGTAACTGATCGATTGAACAAATGAGGAGGATTTCCCCATGCGCGTTCGCGTTCTCTCCGCTCTCGTCATGACCCTCGTCGCGTTTTCTCTGCACGCCCAAGGTCCCTCGGATCCTGCCTACGGTCTCTCCACCGACTTCCGTAACTGGCTGGCGGCGAATGGTTATAGCAGCTACAGCTTTCAGCGTTCCGACGTTGCCGGCGGCGCGTACGGCGGACGCATCACGCCCGGCCAGCCGGTGGTGAACAACCCGGTCATCTTCATCCACGGCAACTCAGACAGCGCGCTTGGTACGATCTCGCCCTACACCGGCTGGACCAGTTCGATCAGTTACTTCAAATCGCAGGGCTACACCTCGGCCGAGTTGTATGCGACGACGTGGGGGCCGGCCGATCCGTCGCAATCGCCGCTGCAATATCACTCGAAGGCCTACTTGACCCGGCTGCGCGCGTTCATCCAGGCGGTGAAGGCGTATACCGGCGCGACGAAGGTCGACATCGTCTGCCACTCGATGGGCGTGACGCTGGCCCGCAAGGCCATCAAGGGCGGCACGGCCTACGATTCTGCGGCCGGTGGCACCTACAACCTCGGTGCGTCGCTCACCAGCTCTGTCGATACCTTCGTCGGCATCTCGGGCGCGAATCGCGGACTCACGGCCTGCTATTTCAGCGGCCCCACCAGCCCGACGTGCAGCGATGTGAACGGCTTCTATCCCGGATACCTCATCGGCGGCTTCGGGCCGTACGACGTCTCCTCGATCCTGGTCGATATGAACTCGACCTCGCATTACGAAGGTTCGTTCGTCTATTCGATGTGGTCGCAGGTCGATGAGGTCATCGGCTATGGCACGATCGTCTACGGCCAGTCGACCTGCCGCATCCCAGGCCAGAACGGCGAAGTGGTTTTCTCGACCGCGCCGTATGGCCACTTCGGTTCGAAGGATCTGACCGGCTACTACCAGTGGCGGATGGTGAAGTTCCACGCCACGAATTAAGATCGGCGGCATGGATCAGGAAGTCTCGCTACGAATCGTTGTCGTGAATCCGCCGGCTGGTGCTCGGTTCGCCGTGCAGCGTGGGAAGGTTGAGCTCCTAGAGCCTGTCGGCGACAAGCCGGATGAGCTCATCTTCGAGTTTCCCATTCGCGTTCGGGACGATGGTGCCGAGGGAGGTCCTAACTTCCTCGGCCCATACGCGCAAGGTCCGCGCGATGCTCGCTTCGTCTACGTCAACTCCGGAACGATGGCCGGTGAGCCGTCCTCGCCCTGGACGCGCCGGGCGAAGATCCCGCTCGGCGGAATCACGTGGGCGATGATAGGGAAGGCGAAGGGCGGATCCGTGATCGAAGCGAAGATCGCTGGCACGGGGCGCGACGGAGGTCCCGCCTGCGCCACCGTGCCGCTTCTTGATCGCGGTTGGAAAGTCAGCACTCAGTAGCGCCAGTAGCCCTCGATCCACACTCTGTGAAACCCGCGACGCTCCCAGTGCGGCGCGATCCAGATTGCGCCGGCACGCGGCGGCACGACCCAGACGCCGTTGACGAAGACCATTCCTGCTCGATGCGGACGTACGGCAACGGCGGTTGTGCACGCCGTCGCGCCGAGGCTGGCGACGATGATTGCGGTTGCGATGAGGCGTTTCATGGTGTGTGGCTCCTTCACCAGAAAAGACGCAGACGCTTTGCATCCGTTGACGTAAGTGCTCGCCCGAAAAGCAAACGCGCCGGCTCGCGCCGGCGCGTTTGGAGCTCATCGAATGCGATGCTCTACTTCAGCTTCGCCTTCGTCTCTTTCGCCATCTTCAGGTGATCCTGAAGCGTCGGTAGCGAATTCGTCACCCACGTTTTCAGGTCCGCATCCTTTGCGCCGGTCGACTGTTTCTCGAACTCCTTCACGTCCTTCTCGTGGTCCGTGACCATGTCCGCGATATACGCCTTGTCGAAGGCTTTGCCGGTCAGCTTCGACAGCTTGTCCGAGGTTTTCTTCGCTTCGTCGTCGAGGTCGGTGGGGAGGGTCACACCTTTGGTTTGCGCCAGTTGTTTCAGCTCGTCGTTCAAGCGGGTGTGATCGGTGACCATGCGGTCGCCGAAGGCCTTCACGCCGGGGTCGGTCGCTTTCGATGACGCCAGCTGACCGAGCGACACTTCGGCCATGCCGCCCTGGGCCGCCTTGCTCATGAACTCGCTGTCGGCCGGATCGACCGGCGTGGCTGCTGAACTGGTCGTGCCCGAGGTTTCCGTTGCGCTCGTGGCCAGCGTCGAAGTTGTTGCGGATGTGTCCGTCGCGCTTGTGCTCGTCGCGTAGGTGTCAGTGGTTGTGGTGGTGTTGTCGGTGCTCTCCTCATGGCAGGCAAAAGCCACCAGCGCGAGGGCGCAGAAGAGCACGATGATCGATGGACGGTTTTTCATGATTCTCATGATTTGGTTTCGCTCCTTTTCGTGTCACGGTACCGTCCGGTCTTTTGTGCACGAAGTGCTCCAGCATCAGCGCACTGGAGCGGACTTCTTCTTCGGAGCTTTGCGCGCCACGAGGGCCTTCTTCTTCGCCGGCGGCGGATACTGCTTTGCGGCCACGCCGTTGACGAAGCGGACGAACTTGCGGAAGAGCTGCTCGCTGCGATCGACCGACGACATCTCGCGGTTCAACTGGTCGACGTAGGTTCCCGCGGTGAGCTGCAACTGCGGATCGCGCGTCAGCATCGCCACCATCATGTCGGAGACGGCGAACTCTTTCGGAGGCGTGATGCCGAGGTTCCGTGAGGCTTCGGTGATCGCGCGCCGCGCGGAGACGGAAAGCTCCGGCAGTTTTCCAACCAGCGTCGTTTCGATGTGGCTCGACTGTGGCGTGATGATCGTGACGGCGCTTCGCGAGGCTACGAAGTCGGGCGAGGCGTTGACGATGCCGTTGGTGGCGGGGAGGAAGAGCTTGTCCCCATTGTTGGGATCGAGCTGGTTGTAGATCGCCGGCCGCAGCAATCGCCCCGAGTTACACGCGCTGATGATCACGTAATAGATCCCCTCGGGCTCGAGCCGCAGCTGCAGCGCGCCCGCCGAGATGTAGGAGCGGCCGGCTTCCGGGTCGTAGCTCGTCTGCAGCTTGAGGCCGTTGCCGTTCGTGCCGTGCGTTTCAAGGACCAGCGTGAACACGCGCCGCTCGGGATAGAGGACGTTGTGGCGATGCACGTCATCGAGAATCTTTTCCCAGTCGGCGCCCTGAAAACAGGCGAAGCCGAGCGATTCATAGAAGCGGCAGTTGTCGGCGACGGAGAGGTCAGGACTGAAGACCACGCCGATGCCGCTGCCAATGGCGTTCACGTTGCGCACTGGGATTGCCGGCCAGGCGTGGTCGAGCAGGCGCGGACCGTTGTCGAGTGCTGCGGCCGAGGTCGTCAGCAGGAACAGCGTCGCGAGGAGAAGAAGGATGCGGATCGGCGAGAGGGAGGTGCGCATCATCCTCTCTAAAAGCAATCGCCGCGCCCGGTTGGCGCGGCACGTGAACACACGGACGCGGAGGTGCAGTAATGGCTGAGCTTATCGGGCGCTTTTCGGCGCAGACGTTTGCCATCCTTCGGATCGTGGCGGGTCTCATGTTCGCGTTGCATGGGACGCAGAAACTCTTTGGATATCCGCCGATGCCGAAGGGCATGGGTAGCGGTCCGTTGCCGCCGATGCTGATGGTGGCCGGCGGCATCGAGCTGGTCGGCGGGTTTCTGATCGCCATCGGGTTCTTCACGGGAATCGCCGCCTTCATCGCCAGCGGCGAGATGGCGGTGGCCTACTTCATGGGGCACGCGTCGCACGGAGGCTTTCTGCCGATCGAGAACCAAGGTGAGCTGGCAGTTCTCTACTGCTTTGTCTTCCTGTTCATTGCCGCGCACGGTGGCGGCATCTGGAGCGTCGACAACGCCCTTCGCCGGAAGAGGGTGATTACGACCGCGTGAGCTGACGCAGCGCAGCTTTGAGCAATGCCGAGAGCTCGGCTTCGTTGCCGAGCTCTTTGCGCGCCATTTCCAGCGCTGTTTCGGCATCGCGCGGTTTGTATCCGAGGTTGATCAGCGCCGAGTGAACGTCGTCGTCGACCGAGGTGCGTGCCGATGGCGTTTCCTGCCGCGCCGACTCCGGGATGAGCAGCTTGTCGCGTAGCTCGAGAATGATGCGATCGGCGGTCTTTTTCCCGACGCCGGGGATCGACGACAGTTTCCGCACATCTCCTCGGGTGACTGCCTCGGCCAGGTCGGATGGGTCGATGCCGGAAAGGATCTTCTGCGCCAGCGTCGGTCCGATGCCGGAGATCGAGATCAGCTTTTCGAAGGCGAACTTTTCCTCCCCACTACCAAACCCGTAGAGCGACAACGCATCCTCGCGAACGTGCGTGTAAATCTGCAGCGCGACGCTCTTCTGCCCTTCGAGCTTGTAGTAGGTCTGCAGCGAGATGTGGACTTCGTACCCGACGCCGCCGGCGAGCACGAGCGCGCGGGTGGCATCGAGTTGTTTGAGGGTGCCTTCGAGGTAGCCGATCATGAAGTTGCCGAGTTGCCGAGTTGCCGGGTTGCCGAGGTGGTTGCTGGGTTGCTGAGCTGCTGGGTTGCTGAGGCCGTGGGCAACCTGGCAACCTGGCAACTCGGCAACTTCATGCCTTCCGCCATCTTGTGCCTCCCGGCGTGTCTTCCAGCAAAATGCCGCGGCTGACCAACTCGTCGCGCAGCCGATCGCTCTCGGCGAAGTTGCGCGACTTGCGCGCCATATTTCGTGCTGCGATCAACGACTCGATTTCGGCATCGAGGTTCTCCTCGCGTTTCGGGAAAATATCGAGCACCGGATCGATTTTCATCAGCGCGGTCTTCAGCCCCTCGGCATCGCCGGCAAGGATGCGCCCTTCGTCGAGCGCCGTGTTCCCTTCGCGGATCAGCGTGAAGAGCGCGCCGAGGGCGCCGGCGGTGTTCAGGTCGTCATCCATCGCCGTCTCGAAATCGGTGAGGAACTTGCCGATCAGATCGTCCGCCGCGCCGTCGGAGTGCCTGGCATCGTGCGCGGCCGAGCGCGAGACTTCGTCGACGCGAAGAAGGAACGACTCGATGCGCGCGATCGCGTTCTTGGCATCGTCGAGTGACTGCGTGGTGAAGTTGAGTTTCGTGCGGTAGGGGACCGACAGCAGCGCGTAGCGGAGCGCGAGCAGGTCGAAGCCCATCTCCTCGATCTCGGGCACGGTGTAGATGTTGCCGAGTGACTTCGACATCTTCTGCTGATCGAGGTTGAGGTGCTCGCCGTGAATCCAGTAGCGGACGAACGGCTTGCCGGTGGCCCCTTCGCTCTGGGCGATCTCATTTTCGTGATGGGGAAAGATGAGATCGACCGCGCCGGTGTGGATGTCGAAGGTCTCGCCGAGGAGATCCATCGACATCGCCGAGCACTCGAGGTGCCAGCCGGGACGGCCTTCGCCGATCGGCGTCTGCCAGGCCGGCTCGTTCTCCTTCTTCGCCTTCCAGAGCACGAAATCGCGCGCCGACTCTTTCTCGTATTCGTCCGACTCGATGCGGCTGAATTCGCTGGTTTGATCGATCTCGACGCGCGAGAGCTTGCCGTAGTCGGACATCGTGGAGACTTTGAAGTAGGTCGAGCCTTCGGCGACATAGGTGTGTCCGCGATCGCTCAGCTGCTGCACCAGCGCCACCATCTGCGGGATGTACTCGGTGGCTCGCGGATAGGCGTCAGCGGGCCGGACGCGCAGTTTCTTCAGGGACGAATGAAACGACTCGATGTACGGCGCGGTGTAGGTCTGCAGATCCTTTCCGGCCGCGGCGGCGTTGCGGATGATCTTGTCCTCGACGTCGGTGACGTTCATGACCTGCTTGACGCGCAGGCCGCGCCACTCGAGGTAGCGCCGCAGAACGTCGCCCCACACGAACGTGCGCATGTTGCCGATGTGGAGGTGGTTGTAGACCGTCGGCCCGCACGAATACATGCGCACCTCGCCCGGAACGAGCGGCTCGAACGTCTCTTTCTCCCGGGTGAGGGTGTTGAATAGCTTGAGATCGGACATGCGGGAGGGATAGTAGATCAGTGGGTGACTCAAGTCCCAATCCTGAGAGGCTCGCTTCGCTCGCCGTCAGGATAATGTACGCAAACATGCTTACCCGCGACGTCTTTCACGCGCGTTTCGCCCGCAACGCCATCATCGGCATGGTGCACGTCGGCTCATTGCCTGGTGCGCCGCGATATGCCGGCTCGATGCAATCCGTGATCGACGCCGCATTGCGCGATGCCCGCGCTCTGCGCGATGGCGGTTGCGATGCCATGGCCTTCGAGAATTTCGGCGACCGGCCGTTCTTCAAGGATCGCGTACCGGCGGAGACGATTGCCGCGTTGACGCGCGTGATTGTCGAAGTGGCGGGGGAGGTCAAGCTCCCGTTTGGCGTGAACGTGCTGCGGAACGATGCGGCCTCCGCGATCGCCATCGCTGCGGCGACGGGGGCGGCGTTCATCCGCATCAACATCCACACCGGGGCGATGCTGACCGATCAGGGGATCATCGAAGGGCGGGCGGCGGAGACGTTGCGGAAGCGTGCGGCGATCGCGCCGGAGGTGCTGATTTTCGCCGACCACATGGTCAAGCACGCGACGCCGATGGTGGCGGTCGATGAGGTTCAGGCGGCGAAGGATCTGCGGCAGCGCGGATTCGCGGACGGCATCATCGTCAGCGGCGCGGAGACGGGAGCGGAGCCGGATCGCGGCAGTTTCAGCACCTTGCGCGCGGCGCTCGACGATGTGCCGATTCTCATCGGCAGCGGCTTGACCGAGGCCAACGCCGGCGTGTTCGCGGACGCGGATGCGGCAATCGTCGGCACATCGATCAAAGTCGACGGACGCGTGGAAGCGCCCGTCGACCAGGATCGGGTTGTGCGGCTGGTGGCCGCGTTTAAACGACGCGCCGGCCGGTAATGAGCTGAATGATCAGCACGATCACCGCGATCACGAGCAGCAGGTGGATGAGTCCACCGCCGACGTGCATCGCAAAGCCGCCGAGCCACAGAATCACGAGGATCACGATGATGAGCCAAAGTAAGTTTCCCATGGGGCTCAGCAATAGCTACTCGCGTGCCAGAGTCAGTTGTCGTCGAACGTAATGCTTCCATCCGCGGCGCGTTTCGCCGGTGGCGCATACCCGCCGAGCTCCTCGCGGCGCCACCATGCGCCGGTACGCGCGCGTTCCTCGCGCGTGGTGAACCAGTACTGATACGCAACGCTGCGAACCGCGATCGGCGGCTTGTCCGCGAACGGATTGCTCGCGAATAACCGCAACACCGGCGGCGAGTTTTCCAACAATCTTCCCTCGGCGTTCAGAACCCAGCGGTTCTCGTCCCACGATCCGAGCGATGCGAACCAGAGGTTCCATTCGAAACGCGGCTGATACGGCGCGTAGAGGCCGGGCCGTTTGCGAACGTCCTGCGGCTTGTAGCGGAAGGGATAGGCGATCCACGTAACGCCGTCGCGCGTTCCCTGAAACTCGATCTCGTACCGGTTGCGCGTCATCACCGCGAAGAGTCCGTAGCGGTTGGCGATTCGGAACGGATCGAGCAGCCGCACGGTCGGGAAGCCGGGCATGAAGAAGCTGGCGATCGATGTGAGGAAGATCGTGGTCAGCACGATGGCCGCGGCGATCGATGGTTTCCTCGTCCTCGGCACGGGCGCAACTCCTCGGAGGATGGAGTCGTCGAGCAGCAGAACGCCGAGGCAGAGCACGAGGTAGTTCAGAAAGGCGTAGTTCGCCGTGAGGATGATGCCGATCTGCAGCGGCGTGACGATGATGAGCGCGATCGACCGGCAGAGCGACGTCTTGCGCGGGACGAAGATCAGCCACACCACGAACAGCTCGACCACCAGCGTCAGGCCGGCGGAGAAGGCATGGAACGAATGCGGCCATTGCTGCACGTACCAGCCGAGCCACGACGGCAGCGGACCGTTTTCGTAGTACTTGTCCATCGCCGTGAAGTTGCGCCACTGCTCCTCGCCGCTGAGGATCTTCACCAGGCCCGATTCGAAGTAGATTCGGAACCACTCCCATTGCAGCAGGAACACCGCCGCGCGCGACGGCGGCTGATCGATTCCCATCCTCGGCCTGATTCCGCGCGGCGCCAGGAAGATGGAGAGGAAGGCCGCCTCGAGCAGCATGCCGTCCGACTGGTAACCGGCAAACTCCTGCGCGGCGCCGACGAATGAGAGAAAGCAGATTCCGGCGACGGCGATCGAAAGCCGTGGCCAGAGATTGAAGATGATCCCCGCCGACGCCGCGAAGCCGATCCAGACGATGATGCTCAGCATCCGGTCGCCGCTGTTGATCCACAGCAGCGTCGGCGCGAACCAGTAGCCTTTCAGTCCGAGCGCGCGGTGAACGGCATCGAGATATTCGAACGCCGGCAGGATCCCGTGCGGGCCGATGAGTCCGTGGATCTGGAAGTAGAGCGAGTAGAACGCGGAAAAGAAGATCGCGCCGAGGCAGCGCAGCCAGATCCAGCGGGCGCGAAGGAACGAGGGCGACGCCGACGGCGCGAACCATCGTTCGAGAATCGGTGTCTTGTCTGCGTCGGCGGTGAATTCTTCGAACATGGTCGTTAGCGTGCGTAGATCCGCAGCGTCGGCTCACTCCAGATCAACCGAAACACTTTCGGTTTCTCTCCCCGCCACACGTGCCACCACCACGTCGTCTGCGCTGCTTGCTGCGTGCCGAGGATCGCATTCGCGGAGGCGATGCCGAAGCGGGGCTGTTCGAGGATGAGGTAACGCACGCCGGCGGCGTCGCAGTAGCGCGCGAGGGTGGCCTCGTCGCGTGCGAGCAGCGCTTCCTGCGCGCGTTCGAAGGTGTTCGCATCCGGCATCGTCCCGAAGTTGTCGATGATGACGGCGTGATGCCCTTCGACGTCGATGGCGTGTCCCATTGACCACGGTCCGAGCACGCGTCCCGGCGGGAGCATGCGGATGAAGGATGTCGCGCGGAGCCACTGCTGCTGGTTCGATGGAACCGGCGTGATCGGCGTCATCATCCAGCCGGCCAATTGCAGCGGGGGCGGGAGCGCGATCATCAGCGCGGCGAAGATCGCCAGGCGTTTGCGGGCGATGAGTGGGACGTACATCGCGCCGGCGAGGGCGAGCAGCGGGATGGCCACGATCCAGAAGCGGCGACTGGTGATCGTTAGCCCGAGGTAGGCGATGGCGAAGATTGCCACGGCCAGGCGCGGCCAGTCGCGCGTTCGGATGGCGCGGATCAGGAGGAACCAAACCAGGATCGCGCCGCCGGAGAGTCCGACGAGATCGGAGAGGAGGTCTTGTCCGCGCGCGCGCCAGAGCGGCTGGAACTCCTGGATCGTTTTCAGCCAGCGGTCGCCGCCGAAGAAGTGCGCGCCGGTGAAAAGCGAAGCGGGGACGGTGGGGGAGGCGAGGAGGACGATCGCGCCGGCGATTAAGGCGAAGACCTGCCGCCGAGCCGGCGGCGGTACAGCCGGCGGGCCGCCGGCGCTACGCTCGCTGCGCACCGACAGAATCGCGCATGCCACCGCCGCGGCGGCGAAGAGCGATGCATGTGTCCATCCGAGGAACCATTGATTGTCGGGAAAGCCGGGAGCGCGCGTGAGGCGGTAAATCGTCACCGCGATCGCTGCGATGCCGAAGCCGAGGGTGGCGGCGATCCCGTCGCTGAAAAAGAAGAGGACGGCGAAAGCGAGTGCGGCGGAGATCAGCAACGCCGTTTGGACGAACATCGCTGCGGTGATGGCCAGGCCGAGGAGGATTCCGGCGCGGATTCGGTTGCCGCCGCGGATGCCGAGGCACGTGGCGGCGAGGATGGCGAAAGTGAGTACCGGTTCGAGAAAGTGATGGTCGATGCTGCCGATCCATGACGTGGTGACCAGGAATGGGGAGGTGGCCAGGGCGATGCCGGTGATGGTCGCCACTTGCCAGCTTTTTCTCAGGGCGAAGACCGTGGCTCCCACGAAGATGGCGAAGAGAATCGGCGGGAACCAGACGATTCGTTTGAGGACTTCGTCTGCACAGACAAGAGTGTCTGTGCCACATTCAGCCTGCCGAGTGGCGGGAGCTGTGGCCGAAGCCGGGACCGATGTGGCACAGACACTCCTGTCTGTGCTGAGAATCAGTCGAGCCAGCCCCCCTGAAGCCACATCGTAAAGTGGCGGCCACGGACAGAACTCGCCGCCGATGCCGCGGTCCAGATCAAACTCCAGCGCATGTGGAAAATGACACGCCGAGTAGACCATCCTCTTCCAGTGGTAGAGCTCATCGACCGGCGTGATCCGCGGCTTGCCGTTTTCGAAGGCGTACGGGGCATTCAGAAGCCGCGTGCCGAGCGCGACAATGAAGAACAACAGCCACCCGCCGCTTCCAATAAATTTTCTTGCCATTTCGCGCGCTTTGCCTGAATCTTAGTGCTCGTCGTCCAAGACGTCCGAAAATTCAGGTGATCTCGCTGCGAAGAACGTTCGCCGCTGTTCTGTTTGCGCTCGCCGTGTATCCCTCGGCGGCAAGGGCGCAGGATCTCGTTTCGACGCGCTGCCACGAGTCCGAGGTCGACATCGACGGGACGCACAACGCCGCGAAGCTCGAAGGATGCGGTGATCCCTCGGCCACAAATCTACTCTGGCACCTCGACCGGATCGATCAGCGCGACGGCATCCTCGATGGCCAGTATCGCCGCCGCGCCCTCGGCGCCGGTGCGGTGGTCTACATCATGGACACCGGCGTGATGGCGTCGCATACCGAGTTTGCTACGCCCGCCGGCAGCCGCGTGATCGCCGGGTTCGATGCAACGCGAGGCGTCACGGTCGGCGTCTCGAACTGCCGCAGCGCGAACAAGGCGCTGAATCCCTGCTTCTCAACGGCGATGGAGTTGGTCGGCGCGCAGCACGGGACGAGCGTGGCTTCGCTCGTGGCGGGACAGAAGGTTGGAGTCGCGCCCGAGGCGATGGTCGTCAGCGTCCGGGTGATGAATGAATCGGCGCTGGCGACGACGCGTACCTATCTCGAAGGATTGAACGACATCATCCATCACGCCTGGGATCCTGCGACTCCGCAGTTTCACACCGCGGTGGTGAACATCAGCGGCTGGGTGCTGGAGAAGCTGGAAGCGAATCACGACGATGCGCCGGTGACGTTTGCCGCAGTCGAGCGCAAGATCCGCGACATGATCGGCGGCGTCGACGCTTCGGGAAATCCCGATCCGAACGGCAAGCGGTTCCTCTTCGTCGTCGCAGGAAACAACGTCGACAACGGCTGTGGGCCCAACGGTGTAGTCAACCGTTTCCCGGCCACCCTCGGCAAGGATCTCGATGGCCTGATCACCGTCGGCGGCATGACGTCGGAGAACAGCTGGTGGCCGGGCGCATGTCATGGCGGGCTGGAGATCCTGGCTCCGTCGCAGGGGATCTTCAGCGCCACGATCACGGCCATCGATCAGTATCGCGGCACGAAGCCGAACCTCCGCTCCGGGACGTCGTTCGCCGCGCCGATCATCTCCGGCATCGCCGCGAGGTTGTTGTCCGAGCGCCCGAACCTGACGCCGGCAGAGCTGGAGTCGATCATCACCTCGACCCCCTCGCGCATCGTGAACCCCGACGCCAGCCGGGCCGATGGGAAGGTTGCGTTCGTGCAGGATGCGCCGGCGGTGGTTGTGGCCGGAACGATAGTCTCACGCGGAGTCGCGGAGGCGCGGAGGTGAGGCGTGATCACATCATCTGAAACGCGCGCTTCCCTTTGATTTGATACCTCTCCAAAAGCGCATGCCCGCGCCCGTGCAATAGCCATTCGACGAATTTTTCCGCCTCGGGGCCGGACGATTTCATCAGGATCACGCCGTACGTGTTGCTCAGAAAAGGATCGCCGGCGAAGAGCACCTTCAGCTGCAGTGCATCCGACAGCTGATCGAACGTGGCGCGGTCGCTGAGCGTGTAGCACTTCATCTCGCTGGCGGAACGGAGAAGCGCCGCCATCGGCTGTCCCATCTTCAGATAGGCGGGATTGAAATCGGGGACGATGAGCGCCGCCCGCCAGATGGCGCGTTCCTTCATGTTCGTCCCCGACTGATCGTCGCGGGACATGAACAGGCGGTGGGTGTGATCGATGCGCCGGAATGCGTCGGCGGCGCTCCGGGCGTGGGCGATGTCGGCGGGATCGTCCGGCGGACCGACGATGACGAAGTCGTTCCACATGAACTGGCGATAGAGCTTCGGAGCGTTGCGTGCGACGAAGGCGCGCTCGGCGGCGGGATCGTGCGTGATGGTTACATCGGCTTCGTGCCGCGCGGCCAGCTCCAGGGCCATGCCTGAGCCGATGACTACGGGATGGATCTCGATTCCGCTGTCGCGCTTGAACTCGAGTTGCAGCATTTCGAGCGCCCCCGATCCCTGCAGGCTGGTGGTCGTGGCGAGGATGAACGATTTCGGTTTCGGTTCGCGGGAGCAGGTGGCCAGCAGGAGCGCGGCCACGGCGATCGCGCGGCGCATCGCTACTTCTTCACCGCCGCGCTGCCGCCGGACTGGAATTCGTCTTCGCGCAGCTGCAAATCATCGCGCCGAGGACCGTCGCCCATGATGCCGCCGTAGACCTCGCGCGCCAGCTCGCGCGTCAGGTGCGAGTAGACATCGCCGTCGACGATCATGTTCGGGCCGTGGTCGCAGAGATCGAGGCAGGAGACGGTGCAGACGCGCACCAGCGGCTTGCGCCCCATCTTCTTGTTGTGCCCCTTCAACTCGGCGTGGATGAACTCCCCCCGTTCGATGCCGCGATCAGGATTGCCGCAGCGGCCGCCGATGCAGACCAGGAAGTGTTTTTGGAAGGGGTAGTGCATGGGTTAGCGGTGCTCGGTTGTCGGTCGTTGGTTGTCGGCAGCCGAGCACCGACAACCGAGCACCGACAACGTCATCACGACAACGTCCACTTCTTCCCCGCATCCAGCACGTGCTTCAAATCCTTCGGGCTACAGGCCTCGGCATAGATCCGGGCAACGGGCTCCGTCCCGGATAGCCGGAACAGCAGCCAGGCGCCGTTGTCGAAGATCAGCTTCACGCCGTCAGTGGTGTTGATGTCGCGCACGGTGAAGTCGTCGATCGACTTGGGCGGGTTGGCCAGCTTGCTTGCCAGCGAGTCCTTGAGCTGCGGGGTGAGCTTCATGTCGATGCGTTTCGAGTAGAAGTAGCCGAACTCCTGGTACATCTCCTCGATGAGCTGGTTCAGCTTCTTGCCTGTGGCCGCCACCATTTCCGCGACCAGGAGGCAGGCCAGGATGCCATCTTTTTCGGGGAGATGGCGATACATCGACATCCCCGCGCTCTCTTCGCCGCCCATGGCGATCTTGTCGTCGAGAATCAGCTCGCCGATGTACTTGAAGCCGACCGGTGTTTCGTGGAGCTCGACGTCGAGCTTGCGGGCGATGGCGTCCATCAGATGCGTCGTCGCCACCAAGCGCGCCAGGCCGCCGGGGATCTTGCGCTCGCGTTTGAGGTAGAGCGCGAGCAACGAGAGGATCACATTCGGTGAGACAAAGCGGTTGCGGTCGTCGATGATGCCGAAGCGATCGGCGTCGCCGTCCGTGGCCAGGCCGAGGTCGAAGCCCTCGTCGGTGACCACCTTGCGCAGCTCGCCGAGGTTCTTCTCGTTGCACTCGGGGGAGAAGCCGCCGAAGTAGGGGTCGCGATAGTTGTGGATGATCTTTACCTCGACGCCCGACTCGAGCAGGAAGTAGTCGAGGTAATCGCGCGAGGTGCCGAAGAGCGAATCGATGGCGATGCGCAGGCCGCTCTTGCGGATCACGTCGACGTCCACCTTCGTCTTCAGCTCGTTGAGGTAGCGGTCCTTCGGATCGATTTCCTCGATCAGCTCGGCCTTCTCGTAAACGTCGACCCGCTCGCCGGTGGCGGCAACGGCGTTGATCTCTTCCTCGATCTGCTTGGTGATCTCCGGAAGCGCCGGCGCGCCATTCGAGGTCGAAAACTTCAGGCCGTTGTATTCCGGCGGATTGTGCGAGGCGGTGAAGTTGATCGCTCCCATCGCCTTGCGGCGAATGGTCTCGAACGAGGCGCAGGGCGTGGGAACGTCGCGCGTGCAGAGGTAGGCCTGGATGTCGTTGAAGGCCAGGATGCGGGCCGCCTCCGAGGCGAACTTTTCGGAGAGGAAGCGGGTGTCGTAGGCGATGACGACGCCGCGTCCCTTCTGGTTCGATTTCTTCAGATAGTTGGCAATGCCCTGGCTGGCGATCCGGACATTGTCGAACGTGAAATCCTCTCCGATGATGCCGCGCCAGCCCGAGGTCCCGAATTTGATCATGGTTCTCCAATCAACTGCGGCGTGGGAACTTAGCACAATGCGGTTGCGGGGTCGCGCGGTTTCGGGGCGGTGGGTCGCTAAGTTGCTGGGTTGCTGGGGTTGCCAAGTTGGCAGGTTGCCGAGTTGCCAGGTTGCCGAGTTGCCAGGTTGCCGAGTTGCCAGGTTGCCGAGGTGCCAGGTTGCCCGCGCATTCTCGGGATCATCCGGCGACATACAGGCATGACAGCGAAGAACGGGCAACCCGGCAACTTGGCAACCAGGCAACCTAGTGACCCAGCAACCCAGCAACCCAATCCGCGACCCCGAAACCGCGCGACCCCGCAACCGCATGGCCCGATTCACGCAATATCATTGCCCAACGATGTCTGAGCGGCCGGTCCTGTTGATTGCCGACGATGATGAAGACGTACAGCGCCTTCTGACTCTGTATGTTCGTCCGCTCGATTGCGAGGTGCTGACGGCGCGCGATGGGGAGGAGGCGCTGGCCATCGCCCAGGCGCGCCTGCCGGAGCTCGTCCTCCTCGACGTCATGATGCCGAAGCGCAGCGGCTGGGAAGTCTGCCAGGCGCTGAAGGCGGTGCAGCGGACCTCGCAGATTGCGGTCGTGCTCGTCACCGGACGCGGCGACGTCAAGGACCGGCTCACCGGCCTGCAACTCGGCGCGGACGACTACCTGGTCAAGCCGTTCAATCGCGACGAAGTGGTCAAGCGCATCGGCGCTCTTTTGCGCCGCAAGCATCGGCCCTCGCTCGCCGGATCGGAGACGCAGAAGTCGTCCGAGAGCATGCTCTTCGACCGCGCCAGCGGACTGCCGACCGTACCGATGGTCCTGAGCCGGCTGAAGGAAATGCTGATCGAGCAGAGCGAGATCGGCATCATCTACGTCGACATCGAACAGTTCGAATCGATCGAGGCCGAGTACGGCTGGGCCTTCTTCGACGAGTTCCTGCGTTGTGCCGGCGAAGCGGTGGCGGTCGAAACGCGGGCGCGCTTTCCGAAGGCGATGGTGGCCGCCAACCTCGTCGGCGGATCGAGCTTCTACATCTTCTTCGAATCGCGCGGCAGCGATCTGCGGAAGGAGGCGGCCTTCGATCTGATGGCCAACGACATCCGCGAGAAGCTGATCAAGGCCATGCGCGAGCGCTTTCCGAACATGCAGCAGGAGCAGATCGGCTTCTTCGTCGGCGCGGCGCGCATCGACTACCGGCCGCAGATCCGGCTGGAGCGACAGGTCTATCAGGGGATGCAGACCGCGGGCGACGCCGTGCGCGACGCCGAGCAGCAGCGCAAAAAGCAGCTGACGCGCGAGCTGCGCGACATCATCCGCCGGAAGAAAGTGACCACGCTCTTCCAGCCGATCGTCTGGGCGCAGGAAGGGAAGGTCTTCGGCTACGAAGTGCTGACGCGCGGCGCGGCGAATTCATCGTTTCGCAATTCGGACATGCTCTTCGCCTTTGCCCGCGAGGCAAAACTGGCGTGGGCGCTGGAGACGGTCGCGCTCGAAAACGCGCTGAAGCGCTTGCGCTCGTTCGCGCTCAACGGCCGGAAGTTCCTGCTCAATCTCGAGGCGGAGATGTTCGAGGAGTCGGAGTTCCGCATCCACGAGATGGTGTCGTTCTTCTCCGCGCATCGCGGGAACTTCGTCTTCGAGCTGACCGAGCGCGCGGCCATCGAGGACTACGCTGTTTTTCGCCGCTTACTCGATGAGTTCCGCGAAAAGGGCATCGAGGTGGCCATCGACGATGCCGGTTCCGGCTACGCCTCGCTGGAAGCGATCGCCGCGCTGGCTCCCGACTATCTGAAGATCACCAAGAGTCTCGTCTCCACGCTGGCGGAGGAGCCGATCAAGCAGGACCTGGTGAAGATGCTGGTCGATCTGGCCGCGAAGATCGGCGCGAAGACGCTGGCCGAAGGCATCGAGACGGTTGAGGAATACGACCAGTGCCGCGACCTCGGCGTCGATCTGATTCAAGGCTACTACCTCGCGCATCCGCAGGATCAGCCGCATGAAGGTGACGCCGAGGTGCGAGCGTCGTTGGACGCTGACGCGGAGCGGCGGGTGGTAGGCGCAACGCGCTGAGGAGCGCTGGCGTCTTCGCCGGCTGGCTCGGCGGCGTCCCGCCGCCGACCCGCAAGCTCCAAACATTCGCTGCTAACCCGGCGGCGAGGACGCCACCGAGCCAGCCGGCGCGACGCCAGCGCTCCTTAGCTCGATCACCGTGATCTCCGGCGAGATCCCAATTCCGAATCGCCACGGAAAGAGCCAGTAGCCGGTTCCGGTGTTGACGTAGAGCTGCGATTTGCCTTCCTGGTAGCGACCCATGTGGTAGGGGAGAAAGACTCCCGCCAGTGACCAGTGCAACGGCCGAAAGGCGCATTGTCCGCCGTGCGAATGCCCGCACAACGTCACCGGCAGCCCGCGCTTCATCCCCTCGGCGAACGCCTTCGGCTGATGGGCCAGGAGAATCGGGAAGGCGGCGTTGCGTCCTCGCAGTGCAGCGTCGACATCCGGCGCAAGATTCGGAGTCCGCGCGGCAAAGTCGGAGAGGCCGGCGATCCAGACGTTCTTCACCGCTGTCCCTTCATTGACCAGCAGATGAATGCGGCTGCCGCGTAATCGCTGAATGACTTCGAGCGGCTGGCCGTACATTTCATGATTGCCGAGGACGGCGATCAGCGGCATGCGCGGATCGAGCACGGTTGTCGCGGCCAGCAGCTTCGAGGTGAAGATCGGATCGTCGTCGACGTTGTCGCCGGCCAGGAGGATGACGTCCGGCTTCTGCGCCTCGGCGGTCCTGAATATCGTCTCCAGACGCGATTGGCGCGAATAGAGCCCGGTGTGCAGATCCGAGATCAGCGCGATCCGAAAGCCATCCAGCTCGCGCGGAAGAGCTTCGATCGCAATCGGAACACGCTCGATCCGCAATGGCACCAGCGCATTCCAGACGCCGATGACAAGCGCGAACAGCGTCGACCAGAGAAAAAGCCGCGACGGCCATCGCGCGAATCGCGCGAACGAAATCCGCTGCCGTACGGTGATCCACCGGATCGCCAGAAGCAACGCAAACGCCGAGTAGAGGATGGCGAAACAGCTCCAGGCGAACCACGGCGGTCCGAGCGTGGCGCGCACGAACCGCGAGAAATCCGTCCGCGCATTGAACAGCGGAAAGAAGAGCCACATGGCATTGCCGATGACGATCAACGCGATGACGATCGATCGCCGCCGCGGATGCACGCGCACGAGGATTCGGAACGCGGCGACGTTGGCGAAGAGGAAGGTCGCCGCGACAATCGTGATGATCAGCGCCACGGGCATGGGCGGCGATTGTAGCGGGGCGGGGAGACTCACCTCCGCGTCTCCGCGCCTCCGCGTGACCAAATCGACCTTACGATATGCACCATGAGCCGCCGAACCCTCGTCGGAATCGCGCTTCTCTTCGCCGCTCTGAATCTCTCCGCCGCGAGTCCCGCCTCGCTGGTCGACGATCCCGCGGCCCGCGCGCGATTGCATGGGATCGTCAAAGGAATCCTCGCTGCCTGGGATCGCGCCGATGTGGTCTGCCTCGGTGAGGATCACGGCAGAAAGAATGACTCCGACCTTCGCCTGGCGCTCATCGAAGATCCCGGATTCGCGCGGCGAGTCAGCGTCATCATCGTCGAATTCGCGAACTCCGAGCACCAGGACATCCTCGACCGATTCATCGTCCAGGGGGAGGAGATGACGCGTGCCCAGCTCCGCGCTGTCTGGCACGACACGGCCAGCGGATCGTATGTCTGGGAGTCTGCGATCTACGAAGCGTTCCTGCGCGCCGTTCGAAAAATGAATCTCGCGCTGCCGGCAAAACAACGCGTACGTCTGCTCGGCGGCGATTCCTCACAATCGAATCGCGGACGTTTCATCCGCGAGGCGGTCAGCCGGGAGATCCTGAGCAAAGGACTCAAAGGCCTGGCCCTGTATGGCGCCGGGCATTGCGAGTGCCGGGGCGGCGGATTTCCCGGTGAGCTGGAAGATCAATACCCCGGGAAAATCTGGTCGGCCTTCAGCTTTTACGACGTCGTCGAAGGACGCCGCGTCTTTCACCTCGGCGACGAACCGAAGCTCATTCCGATCACCGGCACGGAGAACGCCAAACTGCCGGCGGGTAAGATGTTTTTCCTCGGACGGTCAGACGGCTCGGCGACTCTGAAAGACATTACGAACGCGATCGTCTACTACGGCAACGTTGGAGACGTCGTCGTTCCTGCTGGAGAACGGTGATCGAATGCCATTTGTCCCCGAAGCATTGCGGTTCGCACAGAATCCCGCCACAAGCGTCGACCAACTCCGTCGCGCCTGCGAGCTTCTCGATCTCGACGCCTCGGGTACGTCCGACGAGCTTCGAGCGCGTCTTCTCGCGCACTTGAATACGCTGGACCACGAGACGCCGATCGTCTGCCTGAATCCGAACGTCTCCTGACTATTCCGATTTCGGGCGCATCGCCATGCGCGGCAGCGGCTTCATCATGCTCACGCGGTTGCCCTCGGTGTCGAAGAACGAGACGTAGCGGCCGATTCCGGGGATGTCCATCGGCTCGCCGAGGACCTTGCCACCGGCGTCGTTGACGGCCTTCATCGACTGGTCGATATCGTCGACCGCGATCACCACGGACGGATATTGCGCCGGCCAATCGGGCTTCTTCGGAAAGAAGCCGCCGTTGATGGCGCCCGGTTTTTTGGGACCGTTGTCGTCCGACTCGGTCGTGGCCACGACCACGTAGTCCCCCATCTCCGGTCCCATCATCTCGGCGTGCCAGCCGAACACGTCGGTATAGAACCTGGCCATCCGTTCGCGGTCTTCTGCGGGCATTTCAAAGTGGATCACGGGGCTCATCTTCATAGTCTGGCTCCTTGCAGAAAGTGGCTGCAGGAAGCAGGCCGAGGAAGCGTAGTCAATCGTAGCGCCGTCGGCCCGACGGCTGGACCGCCGGCGCTACGCCTGACGGTCCATCTATCATTCCCCCAATGCGGACGATCACCCCAGCCCTCGCGCGCCTTCCGCGCCCGATTCAGATCGCCATGGCCTGGACATTCATCGCCATCGTGGCGATGGGGCTGGTTGCCGTGCGGCTGATTGCGATCGGCAAAATGGATCGCTTCGTCCCCGAGGCCATTGCGGATGTCGCCATCCTTCCGCTGTGGGCGCTGGCGACGCCGTGGATTCTCCGTTCGGCGGAACGCTGGCCGCCAACCTCGCGACGCAACATCGCCCTTCACGCGGGTTTTGGCGCCGCGTTCGTACTCCTGTCAAACGTCGTCATTCGATTACCGCTCCTCGGGCGCGGACTGTCGCCGTTCGCGCGGAACCTCGCTGTCGGGCTGGCCTTCTACTCCGTCCCGGCGATGCTTGCCTACGGCGCCATCGTGGCCATCGGTCATCGGATCGCGCCGCCGCGGGAGATCCCGGCACCGCCGAAATCGATCACCATCCGGGATCGTGCCCGTGTCGTGGTCGTGCCGCTGGAGGAGATCCAGTGGATTCAGGCGGAAGACAACTACGTGCTCGTGCACACGCCGACGCGGAGTTACACCGCGCGCGAAAAGATCGGCGAGATCGAGAAGCTGATCGACGGCGCGGGCTTCCTTCGCGTGCATCGATCGGCCATCGTTCGCCGCGCCGCGGTGCAGGAGATCCGGCCGCTGACGCACGGCGAGTTCGAAGTCGTACTCGCCGGCGGCGCGGTGGTGCGCGGATCGCGATCACGGCGCGCAGCGCTAGGGGTGTTTGGGTAATTACCTCGTCGCTGGCCGGTACTCCGCGGCGAAGTAGAGCTTGACCGGATCATCCCCCGGCACCCGCACCAACCCCGTCCCCGCCGCCCCGCCGTAGTTTTTTACCCACGCCGTGGCCAGTCCCCACTCGTCCAGGCCGAGGACCTCGGTGACGGCGGAAGGGGACACGCCCCAGGTGCCGCGCCAGTAGCCGGTCAGGCCCCAGCGTTGTCCGATCGGCGTCGTTTGCACGCCGCGTTTGTCGAACAAGGCCCGTGAATGGTCGACTCCGAAGAGACGTCCCGGCGCCTCGTAATCGAGTTGATCGAGCCCGGTGCGCTTGCCGCTCTTCGGATCGGGTGGCCAGAGCGCCGGCGGGATTCCAGTCCAGACCACCTTGCCGCCGGCATCGAGGTACGGGCGGAGGCGCGCGATGACCTCCGCCGGCGGATCGCTGTTGAAGATGATCACGCTCGCGGCGTGGTCCGCGGTCCGATCGCGGAGGAACCCCGCGGTGCCGGCCCCATCGAGCTTTTCGTACTTGCGATTGGTCAGCATCTTGTCGACCAGCTGCTCTTCGCCCTCGCTCGGAAAGTAGGCGCGGTGCACGGCGACGTCGCCGACATGCAGCGCGTAGATGCTGCCGTCGCTCGAGGCGAAGAACACCAGGTCGCCCGAAACGACCGGCGAGCTGAGAACGTCGCCGGCGCTGCGGAAGAACCAAAGCTCCTTCCCCGTCACGCGATCGAGCGCGCGCAGAAAACCGGCATGGTCGCCGATGTAGAGCACTCCGCCGCAGATCGCCGGCGACGACCAGAGCGGCGCGCCGGTCTTGGTCCGCCACAGCTCCTTTCCATCGGTCGCGTTCAATGCCTGCACGAACGCGCTGTCGGAACTGGCGTCGTAGACCACGCCGTCGGCGACGGCAGGGGAGGTGATGATCCAGGAGATGTGGTGGTCGTACCGCCAGCGTTCTTTCCCGTCGCTCGCTCCGACCGCGTACACCCAACCGTCGCGTCCTCCGAAGAAGACCACGCCATTCGCCACCGCCGGCGATGACTGAATGCTCCGCCGGTCGAATCCGTATTTCGACGAGTCCAGCTTCGTCCCCTCGGTGTCAAACGTCCATCGTGGCGCGCCGTCTCTGAGCGCCAGCGCGTGAAGCCGCCCCTGCACCGTGCCGGCGAACACCAATCCATCCGCGATGGCCGGCGTGGCCCGGATCCGTTCGCCGATATCCGCGCGCCAGATCGACTTCCCCGTCTTTTCCTCAACCGCACGGACACTGCCGTCGCCCGCGGCAAAGACCACCACACCGTTCCCGGCCAGCACCGGCGAGGCGATGTAGTAATCGCCGGTCTCGTGTCCCCACGGCAACGGCTTATCGGCACCGCTTGCCACGCGCCAGCGCTGTCTTCCGTTCGCAGCGTCGACCGCAACGAGCGCTCCGTCGCGCGTGGCGACGAACACCAGCCCGTTCTCCACCGCTGGCGACGAGTGGATGGCGCTGTGCGCATCGAACGCCCAGATCCGGTTTCCGGTGAGCCGGTCGAGCGCGTAGAGGTGCCCGTCGCCGCTCCCGGCGTAGACGCGATCCCCAACCACGATCGGCGACGAAATCGCATCCCCCTCGGTGGCAAATCTCCATTGCAGTCCGACGAGGTTTCGTCCCTCATGCGCGGGCGAGTCGAGCGGGTAGACGGCGGTGTGGGCGGCGTCGCCGCGGAACATCTGTGCCGAGGCGGAGAGGGTGAAAAGGAAGGCAATCAGCGCGGTCTTCATGCGCCCTGAATACGGCGGAAGTCTTTGCGCGGTTAGGGCTTTGGGGCGAATTGGTGCGGACGGGTGGCGGATGGGGGACTTATGATTCTCGCGATGAGAAAAGTGATCCTCTTCGTCCAGGTTTCCCTGGACGGCTTCTTCGAAGGACCGAAAAAGGAGCTCGACTGGAACATGGTCGATGACGAGCTCCACGCCCACATCCTCGAGGAGCTCAGGCCGATGGGAGCCTTCCTGAGCGGACGGGTCACGTACGAGCTCATGGCCGGATACTGGCCGGCCGCCGACGCCGATCCCGAGAGCACGCCTTTCGTGAAGGAGTTCGCCCCGATCTGGCGGGAGATGCCCAAGGTGGTCTATTCGAAGACCCTCACCTCGGCGGGTTGGAACACCACCATCGCCCGCGACGTGGTGCGGGGAGAGGTCGAGGAGCTCAAGCGCGGGGCCAGGGGGGATCTCATAGTCGGAGGAGGGGACCTGGGAGCGGCCTTCATGGCGCAGGATCTGATCGACGAGTACCGGATCTACGTCCACCCGATCCGGATCGGCCAGGGGAAGCGCCTTTTTCCCCCGTCGACGGCTAAGGTTCTGCTCCGCCTCGCCGGAACCCGAACGTTCGGGAACGGAGTGGTCCTTCTTCGGTACGAACGTTGAAAGTCGCCTGGGTCTCCAACGTTCTTCCCCCTTCGCACACCTCGCACGCCGCGGTCATTCATCGTCTGCTAGGCGACCGCGATCCGGAAACGTATTGCCTCATCTCCGGCCGCGATTATGTGAGCGAGATGGCGAATGAATGGTCGGAGCGCCTGCCCGGCCGCTACTACCACCTGCGAAGCGTCCGGCTGACGCGCGGCTATCGCTTCGGTCTGAGGATGGTGCGCGTTCACCTCAATCATCTGCTCGACATCCAGCGTGTGCTTCTCATCGCCCGGATCCTGCGCCGCGAGCGGTGCGACGCCATCGTGGCCTGCACCGGCGGCGATGAGATCGCCGATTTCCCGGCGGCGTATCTGGCCAGTCGCATCGTTGGCATCCCGTTCTATGCCTATCTGCTCGATCAGTTTTCGCACATGGTGAACTACGGGATGGGCACTAGTATCCTGCGCCATCTCGAGCCGATGATGATGAAAGGGGCGGCGGGGGTGATCGTCCCGAACGAGTTTCTGGCCGATGACGTCCGGCGCCAGTTCGGAGTCGAGCCGGTGGTCATTCATAACCCCATCGATCTCTCCCTTTATGAGCGCGCCCGGCAGGATCAGCCATCGGATGAATGCAACATTGTTTACACCGGCGAAGTCGGCCTTCTCCATTTCTCCGCCTTCCGTAATCTGGTGGCGGCGATCAAGATGCTCGATTTTCCGGCGAAGCTGCATCTCTACACGGTGCGCCCTCCGGAGCTGCTGGAAACGGATGGGATCACGGGCCCGGTCGTCGTTCATGGACTGCATCCGTTGCAGGAGATGCCGTCCGTCCAATCGAACGCGGACATCCTCTTTCTCCCGCTGGCCTTCGATTGCGAGCATCCCAACATCGTGCGCACCGCGGCGCCGGGAAAGATGGCCGAGTACCTCGCGGCGAACCGCCCCATCCTGGTGCACGCGCCGCCCGACTCGTTCCTGGCCTGGTATTTCCAGCACCATCAGTGCGGCATCGTGGTCGACCGCGACGATCCCGCCGCACTGGCGGAAGCGATCCGCCGCATCGCCCGCGACGCCGATCTCCGCCGCGACATCAGCGAACGGGCACGGGAGCGGGCGATCGCCGACTTCGCCGTCGAGAAGTCGCGCGCCCACCTCGATCGCCTCCTCGGCTGGTGACTGGACGGAGGTAAGCGGTCGATTACCTCACTGTCATCCTGAGCCGCCGGAGGACGGTCGAAGGACCCCCTCGTTGGAACCGGGACAGGGTGGGGGGATTATCGACTTTCACCGCCGTGAAGCGACGCCGCGGAGCGGCGCAATCTACGTAGCCCACAGCGTGAGCTGTGGGTTCCAGAGCCAAACGTATTCGAGCCGCGGAGCGGCGATATCTCGAATGAGGAGTTCAAGGCGACGTTCGACATGCCGCCGCTCCGCGGCTGGAAATAGGGGCCGATCGCGACCCCACAGCTCACGCTGTGGGCTACGTAGATGCCGCCGCTCCGCGGCGGGTAGCGATGAGCAGTTTTTCTCGAAATCAGGCCGCGTGAATTTCCGGACGCCGCCTCGCCAGCAGCGAAGCTCGCCGTGTCCACGACGACGCGATCACGGTGAAGCGGTGGCGAACGATTCCGGATACTGTGTTTGTCTTCTATGAATCTCTTCCAGCTTGAACGCTCACTTCCCAATGGTCTGCACGATGCGAAGCTGCGTCGTGTTGCGGTCGACTACGTGCAGCGGACGGCGACACTGGAGCTCGAAATCGACATTTCCGATACGGGCACGCCGCTTTACCGGCCGGCAATCATCACCCTCAGCGGCTTCGCATACTTTGCGATTGGACCACCTGATCCGACGTATCCGTTTCGAGATGCTGGAACGGTGACCATCGATCTGTCGGCGCCCAAGAAGCCCTTCGTGCCGGGCTCCGAGAGTGAGTCGGCATTCCGGCTGTTCATCAGCGATTTCAATTCGTTCATCGATGCGGATGCGCCGGAGGCGGAGTTGAAATGGCTCGGGGAACCTACGCGACATTAGCCCTGACGTACACTTTTCAGCATGTTCCCTTTTATCGTCGGAACGCTCGCGTTTGCGCTGCTGCTCCTCGACATGGCGCGCCCTTCAACCGCCATTCGGCGATCTCCTCTGATGCGCGTGCTCCGCGGTGCGCCGTTCGTGATCGTGGCCGCGCTCAGCATTTTCGTCGCTGCACAAGCCCCTCATGGCCGCAAGCCGTTCGCGATCGACTTCAGCATCTCGCTCGATGATCTGGCGAGGTCGATGACGAAGGTGGCCCACCTGCGAAGCATCGCCGTCATCTTCCTGCTGGCCGTTCTCGCAGTCGGCACGCAGCGCCTGATGCTGGCGTTCGGGCTCACCATGCTGGTCGGCGTCGGCTGGGAACTGTCGGAAGCGACGGTCGTCAGACACTACGCCCGCCTCGCGGATCTGGCGCCCAATGTCGTATCCGGCCTCACGACCCTGGCGGTGATCGCTGGGATTCGGTGGATTTTCAATGCGAGGCACAAGAGACAGCTCGCTCTAGTCCATCCCTTGTAGCGTCATTTTCCATTCCGAGGAGTTTTCGGGCCGGATTTCTCTATTCGCTGTGGATTACTCGGTGACCGCAGCGATCCGAGGGATGCTCACGCGGAGGCGCGGAGGACGCGGAGAGAGACGGGGCATGCAGGAGCTGGATGACGTTACGGGATTGATCGTCGACTCGGCGATAAAGATCCATCGGGAACTGGGGCCGGGATTGCTGGAGTCTGTGTATGAGCTGGTCCTGGATCGAACGCTTGCAGCTCGCGGACTTCGCGTCGAACGGCAAAAGCCGATTGTCTTTTCCTACGATGGGCTGGTTTTCGAGAACGCCTTCCGCGTCGACCTGTTTGTAGACGAACGTGTCGTAGTCTAGATCAAGTCCGTTGAGAGCTTGGCAGCTGTCCACTACAAGCAACTGCTGACATACCTTCGTCTGATGAACCTGCCAGTCGGCTTGCTCATCAACTTCGGCGGAATCACTCTGAAGGAAGGACTGCGCAGAATCGTCAACAAACTCCCTACCTCCGCGTCTCCGCGCCTCCGCGTGAACCAATCCAGCCGTTGACGGAGCGGTCTACGAACTTCCCGCCGCAATCTTCTTCTGCGCCACCACCCGCATGGAATGATCGAGAATCCGTTTACGGATGCGGATCGACTGCGGGGTCACTTCCACCAGTTCGTCGTCTTCGATCCATTCGAGGCATTGCTCGAGGGTCATGATTTTCGGCGGCGTCAGCTGCACGGCCATGTCGCTGCCGGAGGCGCGCATGTTGGTCAGATGCTTCTTACGGCAGACCTGGACCACCATGTCGGCGTCGCGGGAGTTTTCGCCGACGATCTGGCCGCCGTAGACCTTCATCGCTGGCGTGATGAAGAGGACCGTGCGCTCCTGCAGCGGTTCGATGGCGTACGCCGTCGTGTCGCCGGCTTCCTTCGAGATCAATGCTCCGCGGTTGCGGCCGGCGATCTCGCCGCGGTAGGGGCCGTATTCGAGGAAGGTGTGGTACAGCAATCCGGTGCCGCGCGTCTCCGTGAGGAACTCGGTGCGGATTCCGAAGAGGCCGCGTGTCGGGATCTTGAACTCGATGCGTACACGGCCGGAGCCGGGGTTGACCATGTCGGTCATTTCGCCGCGGCGGGTCTGCAGTTTCTCCATCACCGCGCCGACGTGTGCTTCGTCGATGTCGACGACGAGTGCTTCGTACGGCTCGGACTTGCGGCCGTCGATCTCTTTGAGAATGACCGTGGGACGCGACAGCGCGAACTCGAAGCCTTCGCGGCGCATGTTTTCCGCCAGGATCGAGAGATGCAGCTCGCCGCGGCCGCTGACTTCGAAGCGGTCGGGGAGGTCGGTCTCTTTCACACGCAGAGCCACGTCTTTGCGCAGCTCGCGCTCCAGACGCTCTTTGATGTTTCTCGACGTAACGTACTTGCCCTCGGTTCCGGCGAACGGCGAGTCGTTGACCAGCCAGAACATCGACACGGTCGGCTCGTCGATGGCGATCGGCTCCAGCGCCTCGGGGCTTGACGCCGAGGAGAAGGTCTCGCCGATCTCGACATCGCTGAAACCGGCCACGGCCACGATCTCGCCGGCCGATGCTTCCTCGATCTCTTCGCGCTTCAAGCCTTCGAAGGCGGTGAGCTTGGTGATGCGTCCTTTTTTGTGTGTGCCGTCGCGGAGGATGAGCACCACGTCCTCGGCCTGCCGCAGCTTGCCGCGCTGGATGCGGCCGATGCCGAGGCGGCCGACGTAGTCGTTGTAATCGATGGCGGAGACGAGAAGCTGCAGCGGCGCGTCGGCGTAGCCGGGCGGCGGCGGGATGCGCTTGAGGATGGCGTCGAACAGCGGACGGCAATCGTCGGTCGTATCTTCGAGATTGGCGCGGACGATGCCCTGGCGGCCGATGGCGTAGAGGATGGGGAAGTCGAGCTGCTCGTCCGAGGCACCGAGCTCGATCATCAGATCAAAGACTTCGTTGACCACTTCGGTCGGGCGTGCGTCCTGGCGATCGATCTTGTTGATGACCACGATCGGCAGCAGTCCCAGTCCGAGCGCTTTGCGCATCACGAAGCGCGTCTGCGGCATGGGACCTTCGGCGGCATCGACGAGGAGGATGACGCCGTCGACCATGCTGAGAACGCGTTCCACTTCGCCGCCGAAATCGGCGTGACCGGGAGTGTCGACGATGTTGATCTTCACTTCGCTCGGATGGATGAAGGCGGCGGGGAGGTCGTGGCCGGATGCAGTGTGCGTGGCCTCGTGATGGACGAGATGGCCGAGGGCGTCGGGCTCGTCGACCAGATAACGGATGGACGTGTTCTTGGCGAGGATGGTGATCCCGCGCTCTTTCTCGAGGTCATTCGAGTCCATGACGCGCTCGTCCATCTGCTGGTTGGCGCGCACGGCGCCGGCCTGACGGAGGAGTGCGTCGACGAGCGTGGTCTTCCCATGGTCGACGTGGGCGATGATGGCAACGTTGCGTATGTCGTATCGAAACTGCGGCATGTTTGGGGGGTAACGTGTTAAGCGAGAATGAATTCCTGTTTGGTTGCTCGGTTGCTGAGTTGCTTGGTTGCAGGGTTGACCCAGCAACGCAGCAACCGAGCAACTATTAAACTAACGCCATGCCCTGCGACCACATCGGACCGAATGAATTGATCGAGATGGCGGAGACACATCTTCGCGAGCGCGATGTTGCGCCGGCGAACGGAATGCGCTTTCGCTGGAGCGAGAATCCGGTCGATGGGATGTGGGCTTCGATCGTGACGGAGATCGAGCGGCGCGAGGATCAGTGGATCGTGACGCGGCTCGATCGCAATCGCGAGGCGCTTCCGGACGGCGAGACGGGATTCCGGGCGCTGTGATTCGGAGCGTCTGCGTTTTCTGCGGGTCGAATGCGGGGAACGATCCGCGCTTTGCGTCGGCGGCTCGGGAGTTCGGCGAGTTGCTGGCGAAGGAAGGGATCGCGCTGGTCTACGGCGGAGGCCACGTCGGACTGATGGGCATCATCGCCGATGCCGTGCTGGCGAACGGCGGCAAGGCCATCGGCGTCATCCCCCGAGCGTTGTGGGATCGCGAAGTCGGGCATCGCGGTCTGACCGAGCTGCACATCGTCGAAACGATGCACGAGCGCAAGGCGATGATGGCTTCCCTCGCCGATGCGTTCGTCGCGCTTCCCGGCGGACTCGGCACGCTGGAGGAGATCTTCGAGGTGTGGACGTGGGCGCAGCTCGGGATCCACGCCAAGCCGCTCGGGTTTCTGGATGTGGCGGGGTTTTACGGCCCGCTCATGGGATTTCTGGATCGGAATGTCGAGGCAGGGTTCATTCGCGCGCGGCATCGGGCGACGGCGATTGTCGATTCCGATCCGGTGGCGCTGCTGCGACGGCTTGCGGACTGCGATCCTCCACGCGTGGCGAAGTGGCTCGGTGCCGGGGAGACGTAGTCCTCAGCTTGCCGTTGATAGTTATTTACGATTCAATGGCGCAATGCCAAGGCTCCTCGCGTCCCTGATCCTGCTGGTTATCCTCGGTGTTCCTCTCGAGGCGGCGGAACGTTGCAGCGCTTACACAGTGGTTGGTTCTCGCGCGGAGTCCGTGCCGCTCGGGATCGTCGCCGACGTCAATGGCGATGGATCTCCCGACATCGTTTCCCCCTCCAGCGTCTTCTTCGGCATGACCGCGGAGGTGAAGACCGGACCGATCAGCGCCGTGGCGAAACGGTCGCCGACGGGGCCGCGCGACCTGTTGCGCATTACGCAAAACCAGCCTTCGGTGTTCTCGTTGGAAGCGCTTCGCGTGACGCCGGACGGCACAATCACCGTCCGCTCGACACCGCTGCAGGGCGCAACGTCCATTCTGGCGGTGGGTGATTTCAATGGCGATGGGATCGATGACGTGGTTCTGCACGATCAGATTCGCTTCGGGACCGCGGACGGTACGTTTGTCTCGGGACCGGCGCTGCCCATCGTCATTCCATTCGGTTACTCGGTCGACATCGGCGTCGGCGACTTTGACGGCGATCACCATCTGGATCTGGCCATCCGTCCGAACTACACCGATCTGCCAAACGTGTATCCGCCTCTGACCATCTACTCGGGCGACGGCAAGGGAAACTTTCACGTCTCGCGGACGGTGGTGCCGCAGTACGTGCAGGGCGTGCTGCCGATTCTGGTGGCCGATGTCGATGGCGACGGCGTGGACGACCTCATTCTCAATGATTGGTTAGGCGTCGACATCCTGCCGAGCCGTCCCGGCGCAGTGCCACAGCGACTCGAGGCACGCTACTTCCGCGCGCTGACGACGGGCGATTTCAACGGCGACGGCAAGCCGGACCTGGCCGCCATCACCCAGGACTCTGATTCTTCGCCAGACGACTTGCTGGGCGTGTGGCTGAATGATGGGACCGGCCGGATGAAACTCGTCTGGCAGACGAAAGTCCGGCCGCTGCCGGACTTAACCGGCGGCGCGATTTCATCGATGATGTTTGCCCGGGACGTCGATCGTGATGGGAAAGACGATCTGGTCATGGCGCCGTACGACGGTTCTCCCGCGGGCGCCGTCCTCTACTCCCGCGGGGACGGATCGTTTTCCGGCCTCCCGGCGATCGCCGCTGCTTTTTCGTATTGGGGAGCCGCAGGCGATTTCGACGGGGACGGCGACGACGACGTCGTGCTGGCGTCGTATGACAATGTGCAGCCGCCGGTCTACAAGACCGTCGTCTTCTGGAATGACGGCAACGGCGCATTCCACACCACGACATCCCCATTGCACGTGACCGGCGTTCCGAAGGTTGCCGATGTGGACGGCGATGGAAAAGCGGAACTTCTTCAGCGAGGCGATGGAAACAGCGTTTCCGTCCTGAGGATTACGCCGGATGGCGCGTTGATCAAGCTCTTCGACGTCACCGGCGATCCCGGCAATCCCAATGCGCGGATCCTCGATTTCGCCGCGGGCCACTTTACAGGTGCCGGGACGGAAATAGCGCTCGTCGAGGCGGCGATTCCGGGGTCGCAGGTGAAGGTCGAGATTTTCGATGGTCACGCACCGGCCAGCCCGCGTTTTTCGGCCATGCTCCCGGCCGCGCTGCCATTCAGTCTGTCGTTCCTGGTGGCCGCATCGGACCTCAACGGCGACGGACGCGATGACCTGATCCTCGCTGGCCAGGGTCAATCCAGCGGGCTGCACGACTTCAGCCCGACGCTGAACGGGTATGTGCTGGCACTTCTCTCAACGGCCACGTTATTCCAGCCGGCGGATCTGTATCACTCGACAGGAGGCCTCGGCGTGCTGGCAGCGGGCGACTTCAATGGCGATGGGATCGGCGACGTCGCGTTCACGGAGAACGGATACAGCGCCAATGGCGCCGGCGTGACCATTTACTTCGGAGACCACAATCGGCAATTTCACTCGCAGACGTTCCCAATCCGTCTGCCGAATTTCTTTACCGCGCTCACGGTCTCGGATCTCGATGGCGATGGCGCGGACGACATCGTGACGAGCGACAAGGACACGCTGGAACTGCTATTCGGAAGCCGCACTGGCGTGGGGCGTTTGCAGACCTATCTCGCTACGGGCGACACGATGGGAGTCTTCGCCGTGCGCAATCATCCCGGCGGCGTGCCCTGGCTGTTTGGCAGCGCGAATTATCCGGGGGCACTGCTCTGGTCCCCAAAATGTGACCGAGCGCGCGCTGCGCGGCATTGATCCCCGGGATCAGTACGTCACCCGGTTCTCGTAGATGAACCCTTCGCGTTTGCCGTGCCGCACCATCGGCCGGAAGACAGCGCGCTGCAGCTCGGTCACGTTGCGCTGTTCGATGGCCATCGAGCCGGTGGTGTTGCGGACGACGCGGACGCTGGTGACGACGCCGTCGGTATTCACGCTCGCTTCGAGGACCAGCTCACCGTGCACGCCGGGCTGGGTGACCGGCTCGGGCGCGCGGATGAAGTGCGGCTCGGTGTTGTCGGCTTCTTTCGTCGCCTCGGCGGCACCAGCCAGTTCGGAGCCATGCACCCAGCCGCTTCCATCCGCCAGACGCACCTCGGTCCAGTCGCCGCGACGGGAGAGGATGGAGACCGACTCGCCGTGCTGCCAGGTGGTGACGACCGGCGCGTCGTCGCTCGGCTTGGCGTGAATCTTCAACGTGGAGGCGCGAACGTATTCGACGGCGATAGGCGAGCGCGTGTCGGTCGTTTCCGTCGCCGGCGTTTCGGCGGTGCAGGCGGCGAGGAGCAGTAGGGCGATCGGCAGGAGGCGCGTCATCCGAAGACATCCCTTCGCGTGAACACCACGTACGAAATCGTCGTCGCCACCAGCGCCCACGCGCCGAGGAGTCCGATGCAGAAGAGCATGGACATGCCGTCGTAGGGCGGCGGCTCGCCGGTGTAGTAATCGGCCAACGGCAACGCGCTGACGAAGAGGTACTTGCCGGCTGTCCAATCGGGGCTGATGCGCGTCAGAATCGTGCCGCCGATCAACGAAGCGAGCATCGTTCCGATGGCTGCGGCGCTCGATTTGAAAAGCACCGACAGCAGCAACGCGATGCAGGCCACGGTCAGCAGCGCGAACCACTCCAGGCCGTAGGCGATCAGCGTGTCTTTCCAAAACGGCAGCTGGCGTACGGCGTCGATCTGCAACGCGCCCTTGCCGATGGAGAAGCCGGTGAAGGTCGGCGCCGTCCATCCGCCGCGCGGCAGAAACGGCGCGGAGACGGAGTAGGCCAGGACCGCGCCAGTGAAAAGCGTCAGCGCGGCGAAGGTCCAGAGCGTGACCAGCTTCGCGGTCAGCACTTTCCACCGTCGCACCGGCCGTGTCAGCAGCAGCTTGTCCGTCCCCTCGGCGTTCTCCGCGGAGACGATGTCGCTGCCGAGAATGCCGACCAACAAGGGGAGCAACAGAAAGCCGGCCACGTTGGCGAACGTGCGCACGAAAATCGGCGCCGTCGGCTTGTTCGGCTCGATGTCGTGATCGAGATAGAACTGCAGGCGGTTCATCTCCGCGCGCAACGACCGCGCCCAGGTCTCATTGATCCGCCCGCGCCGCAGCGTGTTCTGGTACGACGCTACCTGCTGCTGAATCTCCGCCCGCCAGTTGCGATTGCGCTGCTCCCGCAGCCGCCTGTATTGCGAGTAGGTGACCAGCGAGATGATGGCAAAGAGAATCGCCGCCACGACCGCGAAGCGTTTGCGGCGCAGGATTTTCAGCGTTTCGTTCTGGACCAGGGGGACGATCATCGGCCACTCAGTCTACCGTCTCGCCGCCGGTGGCTTCGAGGAACATCTCTTCGAGTGACTGCGTGCGGCGCTGGGCGTGGAAGACGTTGACTCCGGACTGCACCAGCGCGGCGATGAGCGGCGGGGCGTCGGGCTCTTCGATGGCGATCCAGATGCGGTCGGTGTCGGTGCGGAAAGGGAGGTTGTGCTCCGTGGCGATCGCGCCGGCGCGGGCGACGTCGTCGACGCGCAGCTCCATCTCGCGGCGGCTGGAGATCAGCTCGCGCACGGTTCCGGCGCGGAGGATGCGGCCCTTGTGAATGATGGCTACGCGGTCGCAGGTCAATTCGATCTCGGCGAGCAGGTGCGACGAAATGAAGATGCTCATCTGCCGCTCGCTGGCCAGTTTGCGCAGCAGCTCGCGGATCTCGCGGATGCCGGCGGGATCGAGACCGTTGGCCGGCTCGTCGAGGATGAGCAGCTTCGGATCGCCGAGGAGCGCCTGGGCGATGCCGAGACGCTGACGCATGCCGAGGGAGTACGTTCCGACGCGCTGGTCGAGCCGGTGGGCGAGCGACACCAGCTCTGCGACGCGCTCGATCTCGCTGCTGGAAACGCGCAGCATCCGGGCGAAGTGCTCGAGGTTCTCGCGCCCGGTCATGAAGCGATAGAGATCGGGATTCTCGACGATGCAGCCGACGCAGCGCATGGCGTCCTCGAACTGGTGGCGCTGATCGAATCCGCAGATGGTGACGCTGCCCGCGGTCGGTTTGATGAGGCCGACCAGCATGCGGATGGTGGTGGTCTTCCCGGCGCCGTTCGGCCCGAGGAATCCGAAGATCTCGCCGCGCTGCAGCTCGAAGGAGACGTTATCGACGATGGTCTTCTTGCCGATGATCTTCGTCAGGTTGGTGGCGGTCAGAGTAGGGATCATTGCCTGCACGCCGGTAAGTCAAAGGCTTTCACCACAGAGACACAGAGATCACAAAGGAAAAATCTCCGTGTCCTCTGTACCTCTGTGGTGAAATCGTTCATCAAATGCGCCGCTTCCTCGTCTGGTACCTGCCGATTACCGTCGCACTCGTCGCGGCGATTTTCTTCGCGGCGGGATTCTACTCATTCCTCAGCGGCGACACCGGAACTTCGGTTTCGCTCCAGCCTGGGCCGCGCGTCGTTTCGTCCGCTCCGCGCAAGCAGATTGCGCCGATCATCCTCGGCGATTCCCTCGGGCGCGGCACCGGCGATGAGTCCGGCCTCGGCATCGGCGGTCGCTTCGTCGATGAGCTCAAGGCGCGGCATGTCGACACGAAGAACATCGTCAACATCGCCGTCAACGGCGCACGGACGCGCGACCTCGAGCAGCAGCTCACCAGCCGCAACGTGCTGACGCTCATCGCGCAATCGAACGTAGTCATCGTCTCCATCGGCGGGAACGATCTGTGGGGCGACAACAACTGGCGCAACGCCCCGCCGCGCGATCCGGAACGGGTGATGAAGGACGTGCTCGACCACGTCGAGCAGTCCGTGCGCACGATCCGAAGCACGAATCCGTTCGCGCGGATCTTCGTGATCGGGCTCTACAACCCGTTCATCACCACGCCGTTCGGGAAGATGCTCACGCCGTTCGTCAACCGCTGGAACGCGCTGGTGGTCGCGCGCTTCGCCTCCGATCCGAACGTCGTCGTCGTGCAGACCTCGGACATCTTCGCCTATCGCGACCGGCTGTCATTCGATCGCTTCCATCCGAACGACGAAGGCTACACGCTGATCGCAAGACGGATCGCAGACGCGATCTGAGGCGTTATCCTTGCCGCATGCAACTCGCAAAAGACTCCTGCGCCTGCGGTCATCCACTCGATCAACACGACGGCGGCCGCGGCGCTCCCTGCAATTACTGCGCGTGCGCTGCCGGTGAGCCGCCCTCCGCGTTCGAAGTCGGCGTCATCCACTCGATTCACGAGATGACGATGGTGCTGGTGCGCCTGGTGAAGGAAATCCAGGCGAAGCAGCCGTAGCGCTTCGCGCGTTGTCTGCGGTGTTGCCGCGTTGTCTGCCGGCTGACGCCGTGCGTTGTCTGCGCGCTGCGGCGCGCGTGGTCCTTCGTTCTTTGTGCCGCGCGGACCTGAACCAACGACCACGCGCGGCGCGCAGACAACCGACAACGCGGCGAAGCCGCAGACAACGCGCGGCAAAGCCGCGCAGCTACCTCCGTCTTCCGCCGAACAGCCGCAGCAGGAACAGGAACAGGTTGATGAAATCGAGGTAGAGCACCAGGGCGCCGATGACGGCGAAGCTCTCCTGCTGCGGCCCGGTGGCGGTGGCCATCACCTTCAGCTTCTGGTTATCCCACGCGGTCAGGCCGAGGAAGACGAACACGCCGAGGAGCGAGATTACGAACGACAGGCCGTCCGACCGTAGAAAGAGGTTGGCGATCAGGCAGAGAAGAACGCCGGTGAGGCCCATCATGAAAAACGAGCCCCACGACGTCAGATCGCGCTTGGTCACCATCCCGTAGATCGACATCGCGCCGAACATGCCGGCCGCGGTCACAAAAGCCATCTCGATCGAAGGAAGACGGTAGACAAAGAAGATGATGCTCAGGGTCAGACCGTTGAGCAGCGAATAGACGAGGAAGGCTGCCGCGGCCGTGCTCGGAGCCATGACGCGAATGCGGAAAGACAACCAGAAGACGATGCCGAGCTCGGCGATGATCAGTCCGAACCGGACGAACGGCGTGCCGAGGACCAGTTGCTGCATCGCCGGCGACATCACAACCCAGAGAGCGGAGAACGCGGTGGTCAACAGCCCGCCGAACATCCATCCATAGACCGAGCGAACGAACGCCCGAGTCCGCTGTTCCATCTCGGCTGTGCTCGCCGAAATCCATGCTGGTTGCTGCTGAGAATTGGGAAGCATCAAAGACCCTCCGTTAACGGGCGATGATAACGCGGAGTGTGGAACATCCATTGCGGGAGGGAGCGTAGCGCTGGCGGCCCGCCGGCTGGACCGCCGCCGGCTCGGCGGCAAGTAGCGAAAACCGCCAGCGAGCCGCTGGCGGTACAGCCGTCGAGCCGACGGCGCTACGCTCCGCGCATCAAAGTTGCAGCAGATACTCTAGGAATATCACTGTGATACGCTCAGGTTTCGACAGTTACAAAATCTGATGACATCGCACTAAAGGTGCTGTAAACGTCAGTAGGAGAAAAGCATATGTCTAAAATTATCGGCATCGACCTCGGTACGACGAACTCCGTCGTGGCGGTCATGGAGGGCAACGAGCCCAAAGTCATCGTCAACGCCGAAGGAAGCCGCATCACCCCCTCGGTCGTCGGTTTCGCCCGCAATGGCGAGCGTCTGGTCGGCCAGGTCGCCAAGCGGCAGGCCGTCACGAATCCTGAGAACACCGTTTTTTCGATCAAGCGCTTCATGGGCCGCAAGCACGAGGAAGTCAACGAAGAAATGACCATGGTCCCCTACAAGGTGACCCGCGCGCCCAACGGCGATGCGCGCGTGGAAATCGACGGCAAGCTTTACTCGCCTCCCGAGATCTCCGCGATGATCCTCCAGAAGCTGAAGCAGGCCGCCGAAGACTACCTCGGCGAGAAAGTCGACCGCGCGGTCATCACCGTGCCGGCCTACTTCAACGACTCCCAGCGCCAGGCCACCAAGGACGCGGGCGAGATCGCCGGCCTCAAGGTCGAGCGCCTCGTCAACGAGCCGACCGCGGCCGCGCTGGCGTACGGCCTGGACAAGAAGAAGAACGAGACCATCGCCGTCTATGACTTCGGCGGCGGCACGTTCGACATCTCCATCCTCGAAGTCGGCGACGGCGTGGTCGAAGTGAAATCGACCAACGGCGACACGCACCTCGGCGGCGACAACATCGATCACCGTCTCATCGACTGGATCATCGACGAGTTCCGCAAGGATCAGGGCATCGACCTCTCGAAGGACAAGATGGCTCTGCAGCGTCTGAAGGAAGCGGCTGAGAAGGCGAAGATCGAGCTGTCGTCGACCATGTCGACCGACCTCAATCTCCCGTTCATCACGGCCGACCAGTCGGGACCGAAGCATCTCAACATGTCGCTCACCCGCGCCAAGTTCGAGCAGCTGATCGGCGACATCGTGCAGAAGACGATGGGACCGCTGAAGCAGGCTCTGACCGACGCCGGCGTCGATCCGAAGAAGATCGATGAAGTCGTCCTCGTCGGCGGCTCGACCCGCATCCCGATGGTTCAAAAGATGGTGCAGGACTTCTTCGGCAAAGAGCCGCACAAAGGCGTCAACCCGGACGAAGTCGTGGCAGTCGGCGCGGCCGTGCAGGGTGGCGTTCTCTCCGGCGAGGCCGGTTTGAAGGACGTCGTTCTTCTCGACGTCACTCCGCTCTCCCTCGGCATCGAGACTCTGGGCGGTGTGATGACGAAGCTCATCGAGCGCAATACCACCATCCCGACGCGCAAGTCAGAGACCTTCTCGACCGCGGCGGACAATCAGACGTCCGTCGAGATCAAGGTCCTACAGGGCGAGCGCGATTTCGCGCGCGACAACAAACTGCTCGGCGTCTTCCACCTGATCGGGCTTCCGCCCGCTCCGCGCGGCATGCCGCAGATCGAGGTCACGTTCGACATCGACGCCAACGGCATCATGACCGTCTCGGCGAAGGATCTCGGCACCGGCAAGGAGCAGAAGATCACCATCACCAGCACTTCCGGCCTGTCGAAGGACGAAGTCGAGAAGCTGGTCCGCGATGCCGAGTCGCACGCCGCCGAGGACAAGCAGCGGCGCGAAGAGATCGAGGCCAAGAATTCGCTCGACTCGCTTGTCTATCAGGTCGAGAAGATGCTCAACGAGAACCGGGACAAGATCTCGGGCTCGGATGTGAGCAATCTCGAGACCGCCATCTCGGATGCCCGCAAGGCGATGGAGCAGGGTGGACTCGACAACATCAAGAAGGCGACGGAAGCGCTGACGAACGCGTCGCACAAGCTCGCCGAGGTGATGTACCAGAACGCCTCCGCAAACGCGGGAGCGGCTCCGGGTGCAGGACCGAGCGGTGAATCGACCGAATCGGCCGGCGGCAACGGCAAGGCTGATGATGTAATTGACGCTGAGGTTGTCGACGAGAACAAATGACGCGGTTACTGAGTTGCTGGGTTGCTTAGTCGCCCAGCAACTCAGCCACTTTGCAACCTAGCAACCCGGAACAACACCATGTCCCGCCGAAGAGCAGATGGATACGTAATGATCTCGGTGATCGCCGAGCGGTACAACATTCATCCGCAGACGCTCCGCCTGTACGAACGCGAGGGGCTGATCAAGCCCGCGCGAACGCAGGGCAACACGCGCCTCTACGGCGAGAGCGAGATCCGCAAGCTGGAGATGATTCTGGCCCTGACCCGCGACCTCGGCGTGAACCTGGCCGGCGTCGAAGTGATCCTCAGCGTGCAGCAAGCCATTGAGGATGCGCGGGAAGCGATCGACCGTGTCGAAGATCAGTTCGGCGACATGATGCGCGTCATCCGCCAGTCCGTCCTCGACAAACGCCACGGCATCGAGCGCGAAAACGCGCTGGTGAAGGTGGGGACGCGAGTGTTGACGCGGGTGAAGTAGGACGCTCCTGTTAAACTGACGCATCAATCGTGTGGCGGTCTCCCTCCTGCTAGTTCTCGGATCTGCGACCGGCTCGCTGGCGATGGCCACGCTGTTCACGGCGGCGGCGATCCTCGTCCTCGGCGTCATCGTTCTGGCGCGGGCGCGGGCCACGCTGGTTACCTACCTCTTTTTCCTCATCACCGTCGGGGCCAGCGGATGGTTGAGCTGTTTTGCGCTGATGTACGGCGCCGAGAACGTCATCCACGCTGTCGCCTTCGCCCGCGTCGGCAGCGCGTTCGCCAGCATCCTGCCGGCGGCGGTGCTCCACTTCGCGGCAGCGTACGTCAGCCGGCGGCGGGCGTTGCGCAACGTCATCATTTTCTGCTGGGTTTTTTGCGGCGCCATCGCCCTGCTCGAACTGGCCACGCCGTACATCGTCATCAACGTCCGGCAGTTCGAGTGGGGTTATTACCCGGTCGGATCGCCGTACAACGTCTCGTGGGCGGTGATTTTCGCCGGCATGTTCATTCTGGCGATCCGCATGCTCTGGCGGTCGGCGCAGACGAGCGAAGGGATGGCGCGGAAGCGCGCCCGCGCCCTGGTTGTGGCCTTTTCCGTGAGTCTGTTGTCGAGCGTCCAATTTCTCCCGTCGATCGGCGTCGGCGTCCTGCCGCTCGGCTTCATCTTCATCCTCGCATTCGTGGCCATCGCCGCGCACGCCATCTGGCGCTACCGGCTGGTCGAGCTGACGCCGGAGTACGCAGCGGGTCAGATCCTGGCGACCATGAAGGGCGCCGTGATCGTTGTCGATCTCGATGGAAAGATTCGCGTGGCCAATCGCGCGGCCTCGATGATGCTCGGCTATCCCGACTCCGCTCTGCTCGGGAAACACATCCGCAGCATTGTCGCTCCCGAGGAGAACCTCACAACCGGACAGCTCCTGCACAGCCTCGGCGTGCTCGAACAGAACATGGCCTGGCGCACCGCCGCCGGCGTGCGGATCGATGTGGTGGCCACATCGTCATTCGTTCGCGATGACAACAGCAACCCGGTCGGCATCGTCTACGCCGCCACAGACGTCACCGAACGCCGGCGCGCGGAGCAGGCGCTGCGCGAGGGGGAGCATCGCTATCGCACGCTCTTCGAGGGCAATCCGCTGCCGATGTGGGTCTATGACTACGAGACCCTGGCCTTCATCGCCGTGAACGAAGCGGCCGTGCAGCACTACGGCTACGCCAAGGACGAATTTCTTCAGATGACGATTGAAGACATTCGACCCGAGGAGGAGCTCGAGCACCTGCGCAGCGCGCTCAATGCCCGCCGCGATCGCAACGAGCCGCGCGTGTTCAAACATCGCAAGCGGAACGGTGTCGTCTTCGATGCCGAGGTCATCTCGTTCGAGTTCATCTCGGCGGGAAGGCGATCGCGGCTGGTCATCGCCGTCGATGTCACCGAGCGGCGCGTGGCCGAGAAACGGCTGCGCGACAGTGAAGAGCGTTACCGCCTTCTTTTCGAGCGCAACCTCGCCGGCGTTTATCGCAGCACGATCGACGGACGCATCCTCGACGGCAACGACGCCATCGCCCGCATGTTCGGCTATCGCGATCGCGAGGAGTTCCTGTCGCAGACCGCGTACGCGCTCTACAACTCCGAGGAAGACCGGAATCGCCTGATGGCGCAGGTGCGGGAGCACGGCGCGCTCTCGAACGTCGAAGTGCACATGCGGCGGCGCGACGGAACGCCGGTTTGGGTCATCGAGAACATGACCCTGCTCGACGGCGGCATTCTCGAAGGGACGATCGTCGACATCACGGACCGCAAGACCGCGCAGGAGCAGATGGAGTATCAGGCGTATCACGATGCGCTGACCGGCCTGCCGAACCGGCTGCTGTTCCGCGACCGCATCGACATCGCGCTGGCGCATGCGAAGCGCCATCAAACCGCGGCGGCGGTGATGTTTCTCGATCTCGATCAGTTCAAGCTGGTCAACGATTCCCTCGGTCACACGGTCGGCGACGCGCTGCTGCAGGAAGTGGCCACGCGGCTGGTGCTTTCGATCCGCGCGGATGACACCGTGGCGCGCATGGGCGGCGACGAGTTCACCATCCTGCTCACCGACATCAAGGATCCCGGCAGCTCGGCCATCGTCGCGCAGAAACTGCTCGATACGATTTCGCAGCCGATGATGATCGAGGGGCACGAGCTCTACGTCACCACCAGCATCGGCATCGCTCGTTCTCCCGAGGATGGGATTGACGCGGAGACTCTGCTGCGGCGTGCGGACGGCGCGATGTACCGCGCCAAGGAAGCGGGGAGGAACAACTTCCAGTTCGCCACCAGCCGGTCGATGGAGACGACCTCGGAACGGCTGATCATCGAGCGCAGTCTCCATCACGCCTTCGAGCGCGACGAGTTCGTCGTCCACTACCAGCCGATGACGAATCTGCTGACCGGCAGCGTCGTCGGCGCCGAGGCGCTGATCCGCTGGAATCATCCGGAGCGCGGATTGATGGGACCGGACGATTTCATCCCCGTGGCCGAGCAATGCGGCCTGATTCTGCCGATCGGCGAGTGGGTCCTGCGCACGGCGGTGAAGCAGATGAAGGCGTGGCACGCCGAGCACGGACCATTGCGCGTGGCCGTGAATCTCTCCGCGCGCCAGTTCCAGCAGCGCGATCTGACGTCGATGATCGAACGGATCCTGATCGAGAACGACTATCCGCCGGAGCTGCTGGATGTCGAGATCACCGAGTCGACGGCGATGCAGAACGCCGACGTCTCGCTGGCGGTGATGAAACGGCTGCGGCACATGGGCGTTCGCATCTCCATCGACGATTTCGGCACCGGCTATTCGTCGCTCAGCTACCTGAAGCGATTCCCGTTCGACACGGTGAAGATCGATCAGAACTTCGTCCGCGATCTCTCCGACAGCACGAACGACGGCGCCATCATCACCGCCGTGATCTCGATGGCGCGCGCGCTGAACCTGCGCGTGGTCGCCGAAGGCGTGGAGACCGAGGCGCAGCTGGCGTTCCTGCGACGCGAGAACTGCGAAGTGGTGCAGGGCTTCCTGCACAGCAGGCCGGTGACGGCGGCGGAGTTTGAGACGTCATTACGCGCGAGACGCGCGTAGCGCTCCGTGCGCTTCGCGCTTTTTGCGCGTTGCGCGTCATAGAATCCGCGCGTCATGAAAATGCTCGCCATTGCTCTGCTCGCTGCCGTCACTCTCGATCCTTCCCAGGTTGTCCCCGACGTCGCCCAACGCATGGCGCGCTTTCAAAAGGTGGAGATGCCTTTCACCTACGTCGGGATGACCGCGCGGGAACGGCGGGTCGTCGACGAGATGATTGCCGCCTGCCGCGATCTGGAGAATGTCTTCTGGCGGCAGAACGACCCGGAGAATGTGGCGCTCTACAACTCGCTGGCGAAGGCCACCGATCCGAAGCTGCAGGCGGCGCGGCACTACCTCTGGATCAACGGCAGCAAATACGACCTGCTCAATCACAACGAGCCGTTCATCGGCAATGAGCCGATGCCGCCGGGACGCAGCCTGCTGCCGAAGGGCGTTTCGCGCGATGAGATCGAGGCGTACGTGGCCGCGCATCCGAGCGAGAAGAAGGCCATCTACGACGAGCGCACCGTTGTCGAGCTGGTCAGCCGCAATCCGCTGAAGCTGAAGACCACTCCGTATCACGTCAAATACCGCCGGTGGCTCGAGCCGGCAGCCGAGCATCTGCGCAAAGCGGCGGCCGCGAGTGATGACAAGGCCTTCGCGAATTACCTGCGCATGCGCGCGAAGGCGCTGCTGACCGACGATTACTATCCGAGCGATCTGGCGTGGGTCCGTCTCAAGGATCCGAAGTTCGATTTGATTTTTGCGCCGTATGAAACCTACCTCGACGATCTCCTCGGCATCAAGACTTCCTACGGCGCGTCCGTGCTGGTGCGCAACGAGACGGAATCGGCCAAGCTGGCGGTGTTCAAGAAGTACGTTCCCGACATTCAGGATTCGCTGCCACTCGCGGCCGAGGACCGGCCGTCGAAGCAGGGGCTGGAGTCGCCGATGGAGGTGATGGACGCGCCGTTTCGCGCCGGCGATCTTCGTCACGGCTATCAGGCCGCGGCGGACAACCTTCCGAACGATCCGCGGATTCACGAGAAGGTGGGATCGAAGAAGATCTTCTTCAAGAACTTCACCGACGCGCGCGTGAACTACGTGATCTTGCCAGTGGCGAAACTGCTGATGCGTCCTGATCAGGCGGCGCAGGCCTCGGGCGAGGGATATCTGGCGGCGGTGATGATGCACGAGATCTGTCACGGCCTCGGGCCGGCCTTCGCCCGCAAGGGTGGTCAACACGTTGACATTCGCGAGGCTATCGGGCCCACGTACTCCGGACTTGAGGAAGCGAAGGCCGACGTCACCGGCATGTTCGGCCTCAAGTGGCTGGTCGATCACGGCGCGCTGCCGAAAGAGCGGCTGGAGGAGTACTACGCGTCGTATGTCGCCGGCATCTTCCGCACGGTTCGTTTCGGGACCGCCGAGGCGCATGGCCGGGCGGAGATGATGGAGTTCAACTACCTCGCCGAGAATGGAGCGATCACGCGTGATGCGTCGGGACGGTACGTCATCGACTACACGAAGATGCCGGATGTGATGGCCTCGCTGGCGAAGGAGTTGCTCGAGATCGAAGCGACCGGCGACCGGGCTCGTGCCGAGGGATGGTTCAAGAAGTACGACCAGATGCCGGCCAGTTTGCGCGGCGCGCTCGATGCCGCGGCAAACGTGCCGGTGGACATCGATCCGCTGATTCCATTCCGCGAAGGGGTGCAGTAGCGGTCAGTCGGCGAACGCGCAGCGCTTCACGGCGGCGACGAGCGTTTCGACCTCGAACGGTTTCGGGACGATCTCGAACACGCCGTACGACTCGGCGCGCTGGACTTCGCGATTGGTGAGCGCGGCGGTCACGACCAGGACGTTGTCCAGCGTCTTCGGCTGATTCTCCTTCAGAAACTGGAGCACCGCGAAGCCGTCCGTTCGCGGCATCCGCAGATCGAGGAGGAACGCGGCGTAGCTGCGCGTGCGCAGCCGGTCGATGGCTTCCTGCCCGTCGCGCGCGATTTCGACGACGTAGTCGCGATGCAGAAGGGCGGTGATCAGCGTACACGTTGCTTCGTTGTCATCCGCCAGGAGGACGTGGGGCTTCTCGACTTTGGACATGGATTGGAGTTGCGGCATCTTACACTGTCGGCCGTAGCGAGGTGCTCTTGGGAAAACGCGGCGGACACGAGACTGAAGATTGGGACGAGCCGGCGAGCAAGCGCCGCGGCGGCAAGCGGCGCAAGGCCGAGCCGGAGAGTGGAGATCCGTTCGACACCGGCGCATGGGGAGCGGCGACGGATGTCGATCCTCACGATGCCGCCATCGTCATCTCCATCGGCAGCGGGCGTTGCCAGCTCTTTCACGACCAGCGCGAATTCGAGTGTCTCGTTCCGCCGGAGCTGGCCAAGCGTCAGAAGAGCGCGCTGGCGGTTGGCGATCGCGTGGTGACGGAGATCTCCGAGGGCGGTTGCCGGCTGACGGGCGTCTTGCAGCGACGGACGGTGCTGTCGCGTCCCGACCCGCTCAACCCGCGGGTGCAGCGGCTGATCGCAGCCAACATTGATGTCGTCATCCATGTCGTCTCCGTGAAAGCGCCACCCCTCCGGCCGCGGCTCATCGATCGCTTTCTCATCGCCATCCAGCTTGGCGGCGCGCAGGCGGGGATCTGCGTGAACAAGATCGATCTGCTTGATGACGAAGAACGCGCCCGCGAGCTTGCCGCGCTCGATCCCTACCGAGCCCTCGGCGTGCCGGTGATCGCCTGCTCGATCAAAACGGAGGAAGGGATCTCCGAGCTTCGCGCGCTCGTCGAAGGAAAGACCTGCGCTCTGGTCGGCCACAGCGGTGTCGGCAAGTCGTCGATCTTGAATGCGCTCGACGAGCGGCTGGACATCGCCACCGGCGAACTGCACAAGCGCGGTACCGGCCGCCACACCACCACCGCCTCCACCCTTCACGACCTCGGCGGCGACACGTTTCTCATCGACACGCCCGGCATTCGCGAGTTCGGTCTCTGGAATCTGACCGCGGATACGCTGCGCGATTACTTCCCCGAATTTGCCGAGCCGGGGGAGTACTGCCGCTTCAACGACTGCACCCATCTCCACGAGCCCGGCTGCGCGGTGAAGGAGCGCGCGGAAGCGGGGGAGTTGAGCCGCGCGCGTTACGACGCCTACGTGCGATTGGCGGAAGATTTATCGGAGTCAGGTCGTTGATCCGGCGCATGCGAAAACTCATCCTTGTGATTGCCGCCGCGACTGCGGCGTGCGCATCGAAACCGCAGGTTGCTCCTCCCGCTGCGACGACGCCCGCGCCGGTAGCCGCCGTATCCGCGGAAGCGCTGGTCGACCATACCGGCGACTCGCCCGAGACCGCGGTGACCGTGCCGGCGGACGCGCCGAACGAGGGCATCGACTTTCAGAACAACTGGATCTACGACCGCTACGGGCGCTTTCGCCGGGCCGGAGGCGGGATCGCCCACGCGGGCGAGGGCTCGGCGCTACGGCGCTATGAGGTGGTGAAGATCGAACTGGCCGACCACACCGAGCGCACCGTCTACTTCGACATCACCGAGAACGAAAAGACCTGGGACTCGTCGCGAAAGAAACCGCAACCGCGCTGAAATGAAAAAGGCCCCGCTCGCGCGGGGCCCTGGCGTGTTGAAAGAGAGAGATCAGCGGGTCCGGATGCAGCCGCTATTGAGATTCGACCACTCGTACTGGTAGCCGAATCCGCCCGTGCCGATGAACGGCGCCGGGGACCACGCGCACTTGTCGTCGGCTTCGTTGCCCTGACTGTCGAACCAGGCATTGCCGAGGGCGTCGGTGACCGCTTCGCGGGTCTCGTGGCAGACGAAGTGCTCCTCGTCGAGCGACGTGTTGTTGAAGGCCTTGCAGCCCGAGCATCCGGCCCACGGCTGGATCGAATACTTCACGTGCTTGCCGGCGGCGTCGGTGTAGTACCAGTGATAGGCGCAATAGGAGAGGTTCGGTCCGCCGCACGAGGTGGCGGTGCCGTCGGAAGAGTAGGAACCGGACGGGATGAAGACCTCGTAGATGGCGCTGTAATCCGTGCTGCCGCGCGCCGTGATGACCTTCTTCACTTCGGCGATGACCTTGGCGTCGGTCACGTTGACCGGCGGCGTGGAGGTATCGAAATAGTCCGGGCTCGGGCTTCCGGCCAGGTTGGTCAGATGGATCGGGCCGGAGCTTCCAGTGGCGTCGTCGATGCCGCTGTACTGCGTGATGGTGTTGTACTCGCCCGTCGTTCCGAACTGGTTCCGGAAGTTCTGCATGTTCGTGGTGTAACCGCTGGGGAACGTGCCCCAGAAGATCATCACCACGTGTGCGTCGCGGATGACGCGGCCGCCGCTGTGGTAGGTGAGATTGCCGGTGCTGGCGAAGCCGCCGGCCTCGTTGTTCGGTTTCGCGTGACCGTTGCCCTTGTTGACTTCATTGTCGCTGTTGCCCTGAGCGAATGCCGAGGTTGCGAGCGCTGCTGCAAAAACAAAAACCAGAGCCTTCTTCATATGATGTCCCTCTCCTTTATCGATTGACGACTGGGCGCTCCTTGAGCAACGGGATTGCCATCGATGGTGGAGAGCTAAGTGATTGAAAGTAAAGGAAGGCTATGCAATAAGGGCAGAATTACGGCTCAGAGGCTGACCCCTACGATTCACTGGTCAGGGTCAGTCGCTGAGCAAGTGGTTAGTTTCGGAACCACGGCGGTTTTTCAGGACAACAAAAAGGCCCCGCTTGCGCGGGGCCTTGGTCGATTCGGGGAGAAAGAGATTAGCGGGTCTTGATGCAGCCGCCGTTGGCGTTCGACCACTCGTACTGGTAGCCGAATCCGCCGGTGCCGATGAACGGCGCCGGGGACCACGCGCACTTGTCGTCGGCTTCGTAGCCGCGACGGTCGAACCACGCATTGCCGAGGGCGTCGGTGACGGCCTCACGGGTCTCGTGGCAGACGAAGTGCTCCTGGTCGAGAGCAGCGTTGCCGAAAGCCTGGCAACCAGAGCATCCGGCCCACGGTTCGATCGAGTACTTCACGTGCTTGCCGGCGCCGTCGGTGTAGTTGAAGTGATAGGCGCAATACGCGAGGTTCGGACCGCCGCAGGAGGTCGATGAACCGTCGGACGAATACGAACCGCTCGGGATGAAGACTTCGTAGATGGCGCTGTAGTCGGTCGTTCCCTGTGCGGCGATGACCTTCTTGACTTCAGCCTGAACAATGGCGTCGGTGCAGTTGACCGGCGGCGTGGTGGTGTCGAAGTAGTCGGCAGGTCCGCCCGCCAGGTTGGAGAGCGCGATCGCGCCGGTCGTGCCGGTGGCGTCATCGATACCGGTGTACTGGGTGATCGTGTTGTACTCGCCCGTCGTTCCGAACTGATTGCGGAAGCTCTGGATGGACGAGGTGTAGCCGGCCGGGAAGCTGCCCCAGAAGATCAGGACGACATGCGCGTTGCGGATTACCTTGCCACCCGAGTGATAGATGATGTTCGATCCGCCGCCGCCGGGAGCCGCTTGGTTGCTGACATGCGCGTGGCCGTTTCCGAGGTCAGGGTTCAGTTCCGGATCGCTCGCCTGAGCGAATGCCGAGGTCGCGAGCGCTGCTGCAAAAACAAAAACCAGAGCCTTTTTCATGTACTGGGTCCCTCTCCTTAAAAAGTTGGTTGATGGAACGTGAAAAGACTGGAACGCGATTGACGTCTGGCCGCTCCGTAGAGCAACGGAGCTGCCACGATTCTGTCACAGGTCTAAGTGGTTGAAAACAAACAACAGTGTGATGCGGCGGGACATAACTGCGGCTCACGACGTGACCCTTTATGGCTCCTTGTCGGGGTCAGTCCGTGAGCTGGTGGTCAGTAATTGGACCAGCCGAATCGCCGCTACCAGCATCGCGCGAAGACTTCTCTGCCGCCCATGGTCTAATCGCAGCCGTGGGGAAGACCACCATTCACACCTTCCGCGTCCCTCGATGGGTGACGGTCATGCTGCTCGTCGTCGTCTCGGCCGGCATGGCTGCGCTGATCGTTTTCGTCTCCGGGCGCGCCTATCTTCGGCAGCAGCTCACGGTGGCCGACATCGTCTCGCTGGTTCATCGCTACGATCGCGGCGCGCTCTCGAATGACGCCGTGCTGGCCACGATGGCGCCGGGCATCGTCGACATCCTCTTCTTCATGCCGTGGGGAGCGCTGGCCTCTCTGGCGTTCGATGGGGGAGAGCAGCATCGCCTTCGAACCTATCTGCTGACTCTGGCAGTGGGCGCGACATTTGCGTTGGGGCTGGTTGCGTGGCAGAACGCACTGCCGACGCGAGTGACGGGTTGGGAAGATGCTGGGTGGAACATGTTGGGGTGTCTGGCCGGAGCCGTTTGCGGCCATCTGCGCAAGCGCGTACGAGTCCGTTTCGAGTAAAGGAACCGAATTGATTCTCATCGTCGAAGATGATCCGCAGGTCGGACGGCTGGTTGCACTCGTCCTCCAGCGCAACGGGCGCGATTGCCAGGTCGTGTCCGACGGAACCTCCGCGCTGCTGCGGGCGAAGGAGTTGCGCCCGGAGCTGATCCTCGCCGATCTCACCATCAAAGGGATGAGCGGCTCCGAACTTTGCAGCAACCTGAAATCGCATGCGGATACGAAGTCGATTCCGTACGTGGTCCTCTCCGGCGATCGCGACATCGCCGAGAAAGCGAAGCAGTGCGGCGCCGACGACTACCTCATGAAGCCCTTCGAGTTCCCAGACCTGATCCGTCTCGTTGAAAAATATGCACGAACTGAAAGCTGAACGGCCGCCCGAATCTCCCTCCGACTCCGATCCGTCCAGCCGGCTGATGGCCCGGCTGATCGAAGAGGGTTTCACCACCGACGTCACCGAGGAAGATTGGAAGCGCTACGGCGAGACCATCTTCCGCCGGTCCGAAAAGATCTCCTTCGCCGAGGGGGAGACTATCTTCATCTTCACCCGCGTCAGCGGCCTCAACGAGCGCATCCTCCGCCAGACCTCGGAGAGCGTCGTCAACGCCTATAAAGCGCGCAGCGTAGCCGGCAAGGCGCTCTCGGTACTGCAATCGACGACGGTCTATCACTGCCTGGTCGCGGACGGCGATCAGCCGCACAACGACCTGCTGACCGGCTACGTCACCCGCGCCGGCGGTGCCACGTTCATCCCGGTCATCATCGTCCCGGAGATCAATCAGGTGATCTATCCCGATCTCGAAGAGAAGGTAGCCAGCGTCCGCCCTCGCGTCGAATACCTGCAATACCTCCTCGGCGAGCGCCGCGAGACCGTCGACATGCACCGTCCCACCGTGCAGGCGATCTGGGTAGGGCTCGGTGCCGTCGGCCTATTGCTGTTGCTGATTCTGATTACCGTGGTTCATCAGTTGATCGGCTAATCTAGCGCCGTGCCAGCGAATCTCCGGCCCGTCCCGCCGCCTGAAGATCCCAACCTCGACCTCGGGTTCGGAAGCGTCGTCGCGCGCGAGAGCCGCAAGCGCCTGCTGAATCGCGACGGCACCTTCAACGTCAAACGGGAGGGGCTCGGATTCTGGGAGTCGCTCTCCACCTATCACTACTTTCTGACGATCAGCTGGCCGAAGTTCCTCGGCTACGTCGCCGCGGTCTACGTCGTCATCAACGCGCTCTTCGCCGCCGGCTTCGTCGCCTGCGGAGAGGGGGCGCTGACCGGATTCGCCAACGAGGCGATGATGGAGCGCTTCACGCGGGCGTTTTTCTTCTCCGTCCACACGCTGGCTACCATAGGCTACGGCAACGTCATTCCGGTCACCTTCGCCGCCAACGCGCTGGTGGCGTTCGAGTCGCTGGTCGGCCTGCTCGGGTTCTCCATCATCGCCGGATTCGTCTTCGCCCGCTTCGCCCGCCCGCGCGCGGAGCTCGCCTTCAGCAAAGTGGCCATCGTTGCTCCGTACCGCGACAAGACCGCGCTCATGTTCCGCATCGTGAATAAGAAGCGGACCCAGATGGTGGAGATGCACGCCACCGTCCTGCTGGCGATGCGCAAGCGCGATGGCGCAAGCACCGACCGCGACTTCATCCCGCTCGAGCTCGAACGGAAGAGCGTGGTCTTTTTCCCGCTGGCCTGGACCATCGTCCATCCGATCGATGAAAAGAGTCCCCTCAACGGTTGCAAGCGCGAGGAGCTGCGGACGCGCGACGCCGAACTGCTGATCCTGCTCAACGGCTTCGACGAGACGTTCTCGCAGACCGTCCACGCCCGTTCGTCGTACAAAGCCGACGAGATCGTCTGGGGGGCGAAGTTCCGGACGATGTTCAATCCTTCCGAGGAGGATGGGACCATTTCCATCGACATCCGCAAACTGGACGAAATCGACCGGACCTGAGGAACGCTGGCGTCCGCGCCGGCTGGCTAGGCGTCGTCCCGACGCCGGCCCGCCTGCAATCAGACATTAAACCCGGCGTCGAGGCGACGCCGGGCCAGCCGGCGGGACGCCAGCGCTCCTTAGGCGTACGATGTAAACATTCGCCTGTGACGGGAGTCAAAAACGCCATGAAACATTGGATAGCACTCGCGGTCGTTGCGCCGACGCTCCTCCTCGGCGTTGAAAAGGAAACGTGCCCGTACGGCCCCTTCGACCTTCGGTCGCCGCGCGAGCAACAGGCCAGTCTCTACCACCAGCTCTCCATCACCGCGGAGGCGGTCTCCCCAAGCGGCCGGCGTCACGCAGTGGAGCCGCCGGCGGGGGAGGCCTCCGTCTATCCCGTCTCGGTCAACTACATCGACGACGAGATCTTCGGCGCGATGAAGACCGACGGCATCCGCTCCGCCGCGCTCTCCTCGGACGAAGAGTTCCTCCGCCGCGTCACGGTCGATCTCACCGGCCAGATTCCCGATCCCGCCACGGTGCAGGCTTTCCTCGCGGACAAGTCGCCCGACAAACGAACGAAAACGATCGACGCGCTGCTCGGCTCCGACGCCTACGTCGACCGCTGGACGATGTGGTTCGGCGATCTCGTGCAGAACGTGCCGGTCTCGGCGAACAGCCGCGAGTTTCCCGCCGGCCGCAACGCCTACTACACCTACATTCACGACTCGATCAAAGCGAACAAGCCCTACGACCAGATGGTGCGCGAAATCGTGGGCGGCTCGGGTGACAGCTTCGCCGCCGGTCCGCCGAACTTCTGGGTGCGTCAGATCCAGCCGAACGGCCCGAGGCAGGACACGTTCGATAATCTGGCCGCGGAATCGGGCCGGATGTTCCTGGGCATGCCGATGCAGTGCCTCTCCTGCCACAACGGCCTCAAGCACCTCGAGAGCGTCAACGTCTACCTGAAGTCGCATTCGCGCTACGACTTCTGGGGCAACGCCGCCTTCTTCTCGCGCGGCACCTCGAGAAAGTCCGATCCGACGAATCAGCAGTCCAGCCTCGTCATCAGCGACACGCCTACCGGCTCCTACTCGCTGAACACGACCACCGGAAACAAATCGCAGCGCTGCGGCGTCTGTCCGACCACCGAGACGGTGCAGCCCTACTTCTTCCTGACCGCCGAGGCGCCGCGGCCCGGCGAGGCCTGGCGCGATGCGTACGGCCGCATCCTGACCGCGCATCCGCAGTTCGCCACCGCCACCGTGAACTACCTCTGGAAAGAGATGTTCGGCCTCGGCATCGTCGAGCCGGCGAACAACATGGACCCGGCCCGGTACGATCCGAACAATCTGCCCGCCGGCCAGGTGGTCCAGCCGAATCATCCGAATCTGCTGAACCGGCTGCGCGACGACTTCATCACCGGCCACTACGACCTGAAAGCGATCCTGCGCACGATGGCGATGTCGAACGCCTACCAGCTCTCGACGAAGTACACCGCCGCGACGTGGAACGAGTCGTGGACGCCGTATTACGCGCGCCACATCCCGCGCCGGCTCATGGCTGAATCGATGCTCGATGCCATTGCCAAAGCGACCAGCGTTCCGGTCAGCTACACCATCAACGGTCTGCCCGCAGTCACCTCGGCGATGAAGCTTCCTGACCCGCTGGACGTCCGCAACAACGTCTACGGCCGCTTCCTTGATGAATTCGGCCGCGGCAACCGGGACGACGAGGCGCGCGACAACGACAGCTCGATCGCCCAGGCGCTCTCGCTGATGAACGACGGCACGGTGGTGGTCAACCGCACGCACAAGAACACCGCCAACTCGACCGTCGCCAAGACGCTTGCGTCGACCACCGACCCGAACACGATCGCCGACCAGCTCTATCTCTACACGCTGTCGCGCTATCCGACCTCGACCGAGAAGACGCAGGCCGTTGCCTACCTGAAGAGCGGCACGCTGGCGCAGAAGACCGAAGATCTGCAGTGGGTGCTCCTCAACTCCGTCGAGTTTCTGTTCAACTGAAGGACTGACGACCATGGCAAACGTGAGACGTAGCAAGAGCACCGAACCGTGCACCACCTGCGCGAACAAGAGCGGCTTCCCGCTCGAGGGTGAAGGCTTTTCCCGCCGCCGGTTCCTTCAGGTCGCCGGAACGGGCCTGGTGGCCTCGTACTTCGCCGACGTCTTCAGCCCGCGCCTGCTCCAGGGCGCGACCACGCAGGGCGGCGTCTTTCTCCAGAACACTGCCAAGAACTGCATCTTCATCTTCCTTCCCGGCGCACCGAGCAACATCGACACCTGGGATCTGAAGGAAGGCGCCTGGACGCCGTCCGACTTCGCCCCGACGTCGTACGACAACAACAACGTCCGTTTCCCGCAGGGACTCCTGCCGATGACGGCCGCGCAGTTGGGCAAGGTCTCGTTCGTCCGCTCCGGTCTTTCGTGGGCGGCCGTCCACACGCTGGGCCAGGTCTGGGCTCAGATCTCGCGGAATCCGGGCGGTGCAACCGGCTCGATCGCGCCGCACATCGGCGCCGTGGTCGCGCTCGAGTCGCAGATCAAACGGACTCCGGCCGACGTTCTGCCGGGATTCATCGCCCTCAACTCCGCCGGCATTCCGGCCTCCGGCTATCTCTCCGCGTCATACGCGCCGTTCCAGGTCATCCCGGCCTCGACCGGGCTTCCGACGATCGCCCATCCCGATGGCGCAACGCGATTCACCGATCGCTGGACGTTCCTCCAGCAGCTCGACACGAACCGCACCAGCGGCGCGCTCGGCAAGGCCACGATGGACATGGAGGATTTCTACATCCAGTCGAAGGCGCTCATGGACGCGCCGAACATCAACTCCGTCTTCAGCTTCTCCGCCGCCGAGCATTCGAAGTACGGCTCGACGTCGTTCGGCGACTCGCTGGTCGTCGCGCGAAATCTGGTCGCTGCAGGCAAGGGCACGCGCTTCGTGCAGGCCACCCTCGGCGGATGGGATCACCACAGCGGCATCTACACAAAGCCCGCGAGCGGTGTGAACTCGCTCTACACGCAATGCGCGCAGTTCGATCCCGCCTACGCCTCGCTGCTGGCCGACCTGCAATCGATGCCCGGATCGGTCGCCGGCAAGACGCTGCTCGATGAAACGCTCGTTGTCGTCGTCGCCGAGTTCGGCCGCACCGTCGGCGTGCTGAACAACCAGTCCGGCCGCGATCACAACCTGCGCATGTCCACCGTCTGGGCAGGCGGCGGCGTCCGCGGCGCGAAGGTGATCGGCAAGACCGACGCCACCGGCGGCACCGTGGTCGACTACGGCTGGAGCGGCAATCGCGACATCCGCCCCGAGGATGTGACGTCGACGATCTACTCCGCCCTCGGCATCGACTACACCACCGTCCGCCACGACGATCCGCTCAACCGCGGCTTCGAATACGCCCCGCCGTTCTCCGACGGAACGAAGCCGAAGCCGCTCGACGAGTTGTTCTGATTGCGGTTGCGAGGTCGCGCGGTTACGCGGTCTCGCGGTGGGTCTCGGTGGTTGCTCGGTTGCTGAGTTGCAAGGTTGCTGAGTAAGACATCCGCACCCAGCAACTTAGCAACCCAGCAACTCCGCACCGCGCGACCGCGAAACCGCGCGACCTCGCAACCGCTAATGCGCCGGCGCCGCGCCCCAAATTTTCTCCAGCCTCTGATCCCGCCCGCAGTTGAAGCGGTAGAACTTGTACCGGAGCGGATTCTTTTTGTAGTAGTGCTGGTGGTACTCCTCGGCGGGATAGAAGCGGCCCGCGGGGAGGATGTCGGTGTAGATGTCGTGATGAAACTTCACGCCGACGGCCTGCTTCGACGCCTCGGCCAGCCGCTTCTGCTCGGCGTCGTGCACGAAGATGGCTGAGCGGTACTGGCCGCCGTTGTCGCAAAACTGCCCGGCGTTGTTGAGCGGATCGACGTTGTGCCAGTAGACGTCGAGCAGCTGCGCATAGCTGATCTGCCGCGGGTCGTAGACCACCTGGACCGCCTCGCGATGTCCGCTGTAGCCCGACGACACTTCCTCATACGTCGGCTTGTCGACGCGCCCGCCGGTGTACCCCGAGGTCACGGAGATCACGCCCCTCAGCTGATCGAACGGATGCTCCATGCACCAGAAACAACCACCGGCGAAGGTAACGACCGCACGCGGCGGAGCGGGAGCGGTGGCGAGGAGGATGAGGACTGCGAAGGTGAGGAGAATGCGTTTCATTTTCGGAGCCTCCGGTCGAAGTGGCCAGTAGCCAGTGGTCAGGAACCAGCCGTTACTGACCACTGACAACTGACCGCTGGCCACTTCCTTCTGCTACTCTCCCGCCCTCAACGTGAGCCGCTCGCGCCTGCTTCCGCTATCCGGGATCCTCGTCGCACTGGCGGCGTGGCAGATTGCCGTTTCGATGCGGCCGGGGCTCATTCCCGGACCGATCGTGGTCGCGCGGGCCATCGGAGAGCTGGCGGTGCGCGGGCTGCTGCTCAAATACGTCGTGGCCTCGCTGTTTCGCGTCACGTGGGGTTACCTCGCCGCGCTGGTCATCGCCGTCCCGCTCGGGTTGGCCCTCGGGATGATGAAACGCGGCGAGATGGCCATCAATCCGATCCTGCAGGTGCTGCGGCCGATCTCGCCGCTGGCGTGGATTCCGATCGCCATCCTCTGGTTCGGCGTCGGCGACATCTCGGCGATCTTTCTCATCTTCCTGGCCTCACTGCTCCCGCTGACTGTGGCCACGATGAATGCGGTACACAACATCGATCCCGTCCATCTCGCCGCCGCGCGCAACTTCGATATCCCGCTGCGGGCGCGGGTAACCGAGGTGCTGGTGCCGGCGATCCTGCCGCAGCTGATCGTGGCCATGCGCATTGCCCTCGGTGTGGCCTGGCTGGTGGTCGTGGCCGCGGAGATGATCGCGGTCAACTCCGGTCTCGGCTTTCTCATCGTCGACGCTCGCAACGCCGGCGATCGCTACGACCTCGTCATCGCCGGCATGGTTCATCGGCGCCATCGGCGTGATCCTCGACCTGCTCATGCGCCGCCTGGAGCGGCTCGACTCTGTTCGCTGGGGTTACGCCGCGCAGTGAAAGTCCAGTTCAGCGACATCTCGATGCGCTTCGGCGCGATGGAGGTTCTCCAGCACGTCACGCTCGACGTGAAGGAAGGGGAGTTCTGCTGCATCGTCGGACCGTCGGGATGCGGCAAGTCGACGCTCCTCAACATCGCCGGCGGTTTTCTGGCGCCGGCATCGGGCTCGGTGACCATCGACGGCGAGCCGGTCACCGCGCCCGACCGGCGCCGCATCTTCGTCTTCCAGGAGCGCGGCGTCTTTCCGTGGCTGACGGTTGAAGGCAACATCGGCTTCGGACTCTTCGACATGCCCGAGGCGGAGCGGAAGCAGCGCGTGTCGCAGTACATCGATCTGGTGGGCCTCAAAGGCTTCGAGAAGTCCTATCCGCGCGAGCTCTCCGGCGGGATGAAACAACGCGTCGAAGTCGCCCGCGCGCTGGCGGTGAATCCCGACGTCCTTTTCCTCGACGAGCCCTTCGGCGCGCTCGATTCGATCACCCGCCTGCAGATGCGCAGCGAGCTCCTCCGCATCTGGCGCGCGGAGAAGAAGACCGTCCTCTTCGTGACGCACGACATCGAGGAGTCGGTGCAACTGGCCGACCGCGTGGTGGTCATGAGCGCGCGGCCGGGACGGATCCAGCGGGTGGTGGAGATCGATGTTGCGCACCCGAGGGATTTGTCGTCTCGTCGTTATATTGAATTGCGAGACCTCATCTTCGGCGAGATTGGGTTGGCGCATCAGGTGTAGCAAATGTTGAATGTTGAATGTTCAATGTTGAATGTTGAATGGGAAGCGGGGCGCCCATGATGCGGAGCTCCATTCAACATTCAACATTCAACACTCAACATTCGACATTGCGCTTCGTCTTGCCGCTCATCACCGCAGCAATCATCCTCGTGCTCTGGTCGATCGCCGTGAAAGCATCCGGTACGAAGATCTTCCCGTCACCGATCACCGTCGCCAAAGCGATCGCCACGCTCGCAGAAAAATCTCTCCTCTGGCGCTACATCCTCGACTCGCTGACGCGCGTCTTTGCCGGCTACCTGGCGGCGATCGTCATCGGCATCCCGCTCGGCTTTCTCCTCGGCTGGTACGCGCCGTTGGCGCGGGCCATCAATCCGCTGATCCAGATGCTGCGCCCAATCTCGCCGCTGGCCTGGATGCCGCTGGCGGTGATCTGGTTCGGCGTCAGCAATGCCGCGCCGATCTTCCTCATCTTCCTGGCCTCGCTCTTTCCGATCATCGTGGCGGCGATGAACGGCGTGCGCAACGTGCCGCCGATGTACCTTCAGGCCGGCCGCAACTTCGGCCTGTCGACGCGGCAGCTGATGATCCGCGTGGTGGCGCCGGCCGTGCTGCCGCGCATCATCGTCGGCTTGCGCCTGGCCTTCGGCATCGCCTCGGTGGTGCTCGTGGCCGCCGAGATGATCGCCGTCGATTCCGGATTGGGATACCTCATCATCGACGCCCGCAACGCCGGCAAACGCTACGACCTGGTGGTGGCGGGAATGTTGATGATCGGTGTGATTGGCTTGCTGTTGGATACAGGGATGCGGAAAGTGGAGAAGTGGATCAGTGAATAGTTGCTTGGTTGCTCGGTTGCTAAGTAAACCCAGCAACTCAGCAACCGAGCAACTCAGCAACTCACGGAAAGGAGGTGATCGGACCATGCGAAAACTCATCGTCGCCATCGGCGTCTGGATCGTTGCCATCACGGCTGCGCACTCAATGCTCAACGTGAACTGGCAGGTGCTGATGAACGACCGGCTGCCGGAAGCGGATCGAAAGCTGAATGTCGCGTACATCCCGGTGACGTGACATCTCGCTTGCCCGGTTACCGACTACATCTCCGCCTACTCGCAGTCCGGACATCTCTTCATCCCGCGCATGTTTCAGGGCTTCCCTGAGATCAAAGAAGCGCTGATGTCCAACAAGATGCAGGCGGCGTTCATGGTCGCGCCGATGGCAATCGCCCTGCGGGCTCAGGGCGTTCCGGTGAAGATCGTTTACCTCGGCCACCGCTACGGTTCGGCCGTCGTCGTCCGCAAGGACGGCCCTGTGCACAGTGTGTCCGATCTCCGCGGCCGGATCATGGCCATCCCCAGCCGCTTCTCCGACGAGCGCCTGATTGTCTTCCGCGCCCTGGCCGCGAACGGCATGAATGCGAAAAAGGATCTGCGCATGGTGGAAATGGCGCCTCCGGACGTCGCCGGCGCCCTGGCGGCAAAAGCGATCGACGCCTTCTCGATGGGCGAGCCATATCCGTCGCAAGCCGAGATCGGCGGATTCGGCCGCGTGCTTTTTCACGCCCGCGAGTACTGGCCGGACTACATCTCCTGCGTGCTGGTCGTTCGCCAGGATGTGATCGACCGCCGCCCCGAGGCCGTGCAGGTTCTCGTCGACGGCATCGCCAGATCAGGGATGTGGCTGGACGAAAAGGATCGCGCCAAACGCCATCGCCTCCACGCCGCCGATTTCGTCGGCCGTTTCTACTACCACCAGGACCCGAAGCTGCTCCGCTGGGCGCTCACGAACCCGATCGACCGCGTAAAGTACGAGCCGCTATCTCCTCGGCGATCCGATTTCGAGACCATCGTGAATCTGATGGTGCAGACCGGCGTCCTCGATCACGCCATCCCGTTCGAGGAATTCGTCGACACCAGATTCGCCGAGGGCGCGCACGCGATGACGGCGTGGAAGTACGAGGCGGGCGACGATCGGGCGAAGTAGGCTTGGCTACGTTCACGGAATTCCAGCTACAACTGGTGCCTTGCGATCCTCATGCGCGTATCGCTGCTCGTCTTCGTCGCCATCCTCATCGCTGCTACGTCGTCCGTACCCGGCGACGCTGCGGGCAAGGGCGAGATGGTTACGCTTCCCAAGTCGCTGGCCCATTACACGACCTGGCGTCGACTGACGCCCGACGGGTACTCCGTCCCGCCGCAGGTTTCCACTCTCTGCATTTCAATCGCCTCGGCGCCGCCTCCGAAGAGCGCGGAAGGTTACGGTCCGCATGCGAACACCTTCCTGCGCGTCTTCGCGAATCCGCTCGCCGCCGCTGCAGTCGGCACTCGTCGCGCGTTTCCCGAGGGTTCCATTCTTGTGAAGGAGAAACTTGTTGATCGCGCGTCGTCCATCCCTTCGGGGCATGGAGTGATGATCAAGCGACACAAGGGATTCAACCCCTCCACCGCCGATTGGGAGTTTCTCTTCTATCCCTCGGAACGCTCCGCAACCTTCACGAACTGCGTGGATTGCCACCGCTCAGCGCAACACGACTTCGTCTTCGGGTCCTATCCGGGCTCATGACGGATTGCACTGCAGAGCCGCGCGAAGTCTTCGATCGATAGCCGCTCCGCCCGCACACCCTCATCGATGCCGGCGCGATTCATCGCCGCAACGATCTCCTCACGCGTTCCGAAATCCGTCAAGTTGTTGACCAATTTCTTCCGTCGCATCCGGAACGAGGCGCTGATCAGCGCGATCAACTCCTCGGAGGCAAACGGTTTGCGATCGGGATCGAGCACGACCACGGCGCTGCGCACTTTCGGCGGGGGATAGAACGACTTCGGTTCGAGGGTAATGAGGATGCGGGCCGAGGAGTAGAGGCGGACGAAGAGGGTGAGATAGCCGTAGGCCTCGTCGCCCGGTTTGGCGACGAGCCGTTCGGCCACTTCCTTCTGCAGCATGAACACCGCCCGCCGGCAATTCGGATCGGCGACGACGCGGCGCAGGATGGGCGTGCCGGCGTTGTAGGGAAGATTGCCGACCGCGCGATACGGGCGGGCAGGGAGCGGCGCTTCGATGGCGTCTTCGTTGACCAGCGTGATGCGATCGCCGAACTGGTTTCGAAGTTTTTCCGAGAGCTCCGGGTCGATCTCGACGGCCATCAGCTCGTTCGGCAACTCGGCCAGCTTCTCGGTCAGCACTCCTTCGCCCGGCCCGATCTCGACGACGACGTCATCCGCCTCGGGTTCGACGGCCTCGACGATGCGCATCACCGCGCCGCGGTTGCGAAGGAAATGCTGGCCCCACTTTTTTTTAGGATGGCTCATAGAAAACGAAAGGCAATGTTGAATGTTGAATGAAGCGGAGCGGTCGGTTCCATTCAACATTCAACATTTAACACTCAACATTCAACATTTCGGTTCTTTCCGTTCCTTCACCCCACGATAAACTCCCTCCCATGGACCAGGCCACCATCAATACCGACATTGCCGCGGCGCACGAGGTCATCGCGCGGCTGAGAACCGAGGTGGGACGGGCGGTGATCGGGCAGGAAGCGATCGTCGACCGGCTCGTCATCGCGCTGTTGATTCGCGGGCATGTGCTCATCGAAGGGGTGCCGGGGCTTGCCAAGACCCTGCTCGTCAAAACGCTCGCCGGCGCCATTGACGCCTCGTTTCATCGCATCCAGTTCACGCCCGATCTTCTGCCGGCCGACATCACCGGCACGCTGATCTTCGATCCGGCCGGGCGCGTGTTTACGCCGAGGCAGGGGCCGATCTTCGCCAACCTCGTGCTGGCCGATGAGATCAACCGTGCGCCTGCGAAGGTGCAGTCGGCGCTGCTCGAGGCCATGCAGGAGCGGCAGGTCACCATCGGCGACACCTCGTACAAACTGCCGGAGCCGTTCGTCGTTATCGCTACGCAGAATCCGATCGAGCATGAAGGGACGTATGCGCTCCCCGAGGCACAGGTCGATCGGTTTGTGATGAAACTGCGGGTCGACTATCCCTCACCCGAGGAAGAGATGAAGATGCTCGGCATCTATCTCGATCCGACCGCGCAGCAGGTGGCCATCCGGCGCATTCTCACCATCGCCGAGATCGCGCAGATCGCGCAGCTGGCGGCGCGCGTTCACGTCGACGAGCGGATCGGTCGCTACATCATCCAGCTCGTCGCGGCCACGCGAACGCCGGCGGAGTTCAAGCTGCCGTCGCTCGTGCCGCACATCGCCTTCGGCGCCTCGCCGCGGGCGACGCTGGCGCTGGCGCACGTGGCCAAGGGTTATGCGTTCATCCAGGGTCGGGCGTTTGTGGTGCCCGAGGATGTGAAGGCGATCGCGGCGGATGTGTTGCGGCATCGCCTGGTCCTCAGCTACGAAGCCGCCGCCGAGCAGGTGACCGCGGACGCGATCGTGCAGCAGGTGCTGGGGGCGGTGGCGGTGCCGTGAATTGGTTGCTGGGTTGCTGAGTTGCTTGGTTGCTGAGCAGAACCGAGCAACCCAGCAACCTAGCAACTAAGCAACTCTTATGAACCTCTTCAGCTCCCGCAAACCCCGCTTCCGCGTTCCGCTCACGCGGCGCGTGCGCGATCTGGAGATTCTCTCCGCCCGTCTGATCCGCGCCGGTTTCGCCGGCGATTACCACTCGGCGTTTCATGGGCGGGGGATCGAGTTTTCGCAGGTGCGGGAGTACCAGCCGGGCGACGATGTGCGGACCATCGACTGGAACGTCACCGCGCGGAGCGGCGTGCCGCATGTGAAGGAGTTCGTCGAGGAGCGCGATCTGACGGTGCTGGTGGTCATCGACGTTTCGGGATCGATGGCCTTCGGCTCGGTCGACTGGCGCAAGTGCGACATCGCGGCGGAACTGGCGGCGGTATTTGCCTTTTCGGCGGTGCAGAACTCCGATCGCATCGGGCTTCTGCTCTTTTCCAGCACGGTTCGCAGCTACATCCCGCCGCAGCGGGGCCAGATGCACGCGCAGGTCATCGTGCGTGCCGCGGTCGATGCCGCGATGCGCGGGCCGGAAGGCGTGGCCGATCTCGATTCCGCGGCGCGTTATCTCGAGCAGGTCAGCAAACGTCGCGCGGTGGTCATCGTCATCAGCGACTTTCTCGATCAGAATTTCGAGCGGACCATGCGGCGGCTGGATCGCCGGCACGATGTCGTGGCCATCACCGTCAGCGATCCGCGCGAGGAGCGTTTTCCGGACGGCGGACTTGCCCACGTGGTCGATGCAGAGAGCGGCGCTGCGCGGTTCATCGATCTGCGCCGCGCCGACGTTGCCCGGCGCGCGGCCTCGCGCCTGCAACTGAACGAACGCCGGTTTCGAACGGCCGGCGTCGATCATCTCAACGTTTCGACGGCCATTCCGTACGACCGTGAGTTGCTGCGGTTTTTCCGCGAGCGGGCGATGAGGCGGCGATGACGGCGGGCCTTCTCTTTCTGTTGATTACGACGTTCCATCCGGCCAAGGCCACCATCGGCGATCCGATCACGATCGAATTCGCGGCGCCGACTGTCGTCGATCCGTCGCCCGATTACGAGGTGATTTCGCGCGCAGGGAGCTCCGTGGTGATCCGCACCTTCGTGCCGCACTCGATCACCGTGACCGGCCGGGCGGCGGATGGGCCGGTGAGCGTGGTCATTCCGATTCATTCGGTGCTGGCGCCCGATGACAAGCTGGAGCCAGCGCCGCTGAAGCCTCCCGTTCCGGAGCCGTGGCCTCGACTCCCGTTTGTCGCCATCGGCATCGCGGCGCTGGCAGCGATCGCGGCCTGGACGGCAGCGGTGATCCTGGCGAAGCGTCGCGTGCCGAAGCCGCACATCGTCATCGTGCCGTCGGAGGCGTTTCGCTCGCGCGTGCTTGCGTTGCGAGGCAATGCGCCGATGCGATGGGCCGGCCTCGCCGATGCGGTTCGCGCGTACCTCGCCGCGGTCCGCCCCGACCTCGGCGCGGAGTTGACGACTGCGGAGTTGTTGTCGCGAATCGAAGAAGAGGAGCAAGCGGAGCGCTGGCGGCCCGCCGGCTGGACCGCCGCCGGCTCGGCGGTGCCTCCGGTACTCGCCGGCGAGCCGCCGGCGGTACAGCCGTCGAGCCGACGGCGCTACGTTGCTGCGATCCTTCGGCAAGGCGATCTGGAGAAGTTTTCCCCGTGGGGCGCGTCGCCGGCGAACTTTGACGAGGTGCTCAATCGTGCGCTCGAGATCCCATCGTGGGCGGAGCCGCAGGTAGCGTCAGAAGAAGAGGCGGCGGCATGATCCGGTTCGCCAATCCGCTTTGGTTGCTGCTGATCCTCGCGCTCATCGCACGGATCGCCATGCTCATTCGCGACCGGCGCCGGCGCTTTGGCGCGTTCACTATTTCGTCGATGTCGCTCATTGCCCCGCGGCGGACGATGCGCGCGCAGCTGGCCGGTTTGCCGTTCCTGCTCGAAGCGATTGCTGCGCTGGCGATGATCGTGGCGCTGGCGCGGCCGCAACGCATCACCCGGATGGCCACCAACGACCGCTTCGGCATCGACATCGTCGTGGCACTCGACGCCTCCGGCAGCATGGCCGCCGAGGACTTCAAGCCGCGCAATCGGTTCGCGGTGGCGAAGGATCTGATCGGCGACTTCATCGCCCGGCGGCAGGATGACCGCATCGGCATCGTCACCTTCGGCGTTCGCGCGGCCACGCGGGTGCCGATTACCTACGACCGCGACATCGCCGCGGCCATTCTCGATCGCGCACAGGTCGGCGAGAACGGCGACGGCACCGCCATCGGTCACGCCATCGCCACGGCGGTGAATCGCTTGCGCACATCGAAGTCGCGCAGCCGGATCATCATCCTGGTCACCGATGGCGTGAACAACGCCGGCTCGATCGATCCGCTGGCCGCGGCGCAGCTGGCGTCGCGCTTCGGGATCAAGATCTACACGATCGGCGTCGGCAGCCGCGGGCCGGTCCCGATTCCGGTCAAGCGCCAGGATCCGTTCACTGGCGAGATCGTGACGACGTACCAGCTCGTCCGCGCCGATATCGACGAGGAGGCGCTGGCGGCGATCGCGAAGACCACCAACGGTCAGTACCTCCGCGCCACCGACGCGCGGACGATGGGTGAGGTGCTCAACCGCATCGACCACCTGGAGAAGACGCGCCTGACGGCGCCGAAGAGCGAGCGGATCGAGGAGCTGTACGGATTGCCGCTGGCTGCGGGGGTGGTGCTGTTCGCGTTGGCGTTGCTGAGCGGAGAAACGGTTTGGCAGAAGGTGACGGCGTGAATCACGGCGGCGCCCGAGCATCGAAAGAGCACAGACAAGAGTGTCTGTGCCACATTGATGCTGGCTTTGGCCAGAGTCCGCGCCACTCGGCAGCTCCGATGTGGCACAGACACTCTTGTCTGTGCGGGAGGCTCGCGTGATGTCGATCGCCTTCCGCCTTCCCCAGTTGCTCTGGCTCGCGATCGCCGTACCACTTGCCTTGATCTTTTTCATCGCCCGCGAACGCCGGCGTGCGCGCATCGCGCGGCGATTCGTTTCGGAGCGGCTGCGGGGTGTGGCCAATCCGATGCGCACGCTCCGTCCCTGGCTGGTGTCGCTCGCCCTCCTCGGCTGCGTGATTGCGCTGGCGGGACCTGAGGCCGGCTTCCGCGTCGTACCGATCGAGCAGCGGGAATCGAATCGGGTCATCGCCATCGACGTTTCGCTGAGCATGGATGCGCGTGACGTCGGCACGTCGCGCCTCGAGGCGGCCAAGGCCATCGCCAAGCGGATCATTGATGCGCAGCCGGGACGCGTCGGGCTGGTCATCTTCGAATCGGCCGCCGAGGTGGTCTCGCCGCTGACCAGCGATGGGGATGCGGTCGAAGCGTTGCTCGATTCGATTCAGGCTGGCGAGGTATCGAATCCCGGATCCGACCTTTCGGTCGCGCTCACCGCCGCGTTGCGGCTGGCCGGCGGCGATGCCACGCAGCGCGGCGACATCGTGGTCATCAGCGACGGCGAGGATCAGAGCTCGCGGCTCGATGACACCATCGCCAAACTGGCGCAGCGCGGCGTTCCGGTGTCGACGATCCTCGTCGGAACGGCCGCGGGAAGCACGATTCCACGCGCCGGCGGCGAGGGGGTACTGGCCGACGATAACGGGCAGGTGGTGACGACGTACGCGCGCCCGGAAGCATTGCAGAAGATTGCCGGCGCGACCGGCGGGAAGTTCTATTCGAATCCGTTCGGCGAACATGCACTCGACTCGCTCGCGGCGACCGGCGGGGCGTTGAAAGAGAAAAACGTGCGGGTGCCGATCGAGCGGTATCAATGGCCGCTCGCCTTTGCGTGCGTAGCCTTGTTTCTCGGCTCGCTGGCGAATCGGGGGGCGGAGTGATCGTCGCCCTTCTTGTTCTTGGCCTCGATCTGGCGCGTCTCTGGCGCGAGACCAACTCGCATGCCGCTACCGCCCGCGGCGTGAAGCAGTTCAACGCGAAAAAGTACGCCGAGGCGCAGAAGTCGTTCGCTACCTCGTCGTCAATCGGTTCCACTTCCATGCGCGCCTTCAACCTCGGCACATCCCAGATTGCGGCGGGAAATCGCGAGGCGGGATCGTCGACGATCGCCAAGGCGCTGGCCGATCCGACGCTGCGCGCTGATGCGCTCTTCAATCGCGGAAACAGTGCGCTGGCGGCGAACTCGTTTGACTACGCCATCCGCGATTACACCGACACGTTGCGGGTGCGGCCGTCCGATACCGCCGCAAAGCGCAATCTCGAGATCGCGCTGCGCCGCAAGCAGGCCATGCAGAAACAGCAGGGTGGAGGGAACGGATCGCAGCAGGACCGCGGTCCGCAACCGCAGCCATCGCCGCAGCAGGGCGTGAAACAGCAGCCGAAGAGCGATCCGAATGTCGAGGGACTGCTTCGGTCTGTGCAGCAGCAAGAGCAGGAAGAACTGTCTCGGATGCATCGGCCTTCGCGGGAGCGGGTGCATGTGGGGTGGTAGGCGGTCGAAGGCTTCAAAGGCAATGTTGAATGTTGAATGGAGGGGCTGCCCGTCCCGAAGTCATTCAACATTGAACATTGAACATTCAACATTCAACATTCTGCTTTTCCTGTTGCTCGTCGCAGCACCTCTCGCAGCCAACGATCTCCAGGTCGACAAACGAACCCTCTCCGTCGATGACACGCTGACGATTACCATCACGCTCACCGACGCCTTTGCCTCGGCCGACAACATCCAGCTGCCGTTGCAGAACCTCGTGCTCGACGGCTCTCCCTCGGTCTCGTCGGAGTTTGCGTGGATCAACGGAAACTCATCGCGTCGCAAGATCCTGAGCTATCACGCGCATCCCGCGGGTCCGGGACCGGCGCTGATCGGACCGATCACGTTGCGTGGCGGCGAAGGGCAGGTCGATTCGCTGGCGCCGGTGTCGATTCAGGTCCTGCCCGATCTTGCGGCCGGGAGCAACGATCCGGTGCGCGTGCTTCACGAGTTGCTGGCCACGAATCGCGATCCGATTTTCGTCATCGCCGAGGCGAACAAGACCAGCGTGTTTGCGGGCGAACAGGTCATCGGCACCTGGACGCTCTACAACGCTGCGAACGTGCAGCAGGAAGGGATCGGGCAGGTGCCGAAGCTGGCCGACTTCTGGGTCGAGGAGCTCGACGTGCGCGGGGAGACTGCGCAACAGGTCGTCGTCGGCGGTCTGTCGATGCAGCGCTTGGTCATCCGACGCGCGGCCCTGTTTCCGCTGCACAGCGGCACGGTCACGGTCGAGCCGATGTCGGTGGAGGCGCAGGTCATGAAGCGCCTCGACATCGGCAATCCCTTCGGCCTGTTCGAGGGACTCGTGGTCGATGTCCATCGCCGCTCGTCAACGGTCGCCATCGAGGCGCGGCCGGTTCCGCCCGGGCCGCCGGTGGCGGCAGTGGGCAGCGTCTCGTTGCAATGTCACGCGCCGGTGCAGAGAAATGGCGGACCGGTGTCGATCGATGTGGTGATGAGCGGAACGGCCAATCTGCGCGCGGCGGCTCCGCCTGCGTTCGTCACACCGATCGAAGGTAGCGTACAGATCGCCGACGTCAATCTGAAGGTGGAGCGCTTCGCTGAGGCGGTCATGGAACGCCGCTGGCGATTTCTGATCTTTCCGGTGAGCACCGGGATGTTCGTCATTCCGCCGATGACGACGACGGTCCTGACTCCTGCCGGCGTGCACCGCGAGCTGCGATGCGAGCAGCGGGCGCTGATGGTTCAGGCCGCCGATGCGAACGCGGGGCAGCCGCGGGTTCCAACGTCGTCGTCCGACAAACGCGTCGAAGCAATGCGACGCTCGTTGCCCTTCTTCGGCATCGCCGCCGCCCTCCTCGCGCTGCTCGGGATCGCATGGCCGAGGCTCGCCCATGTCGTGCGCATTCGCCGGCACACGAGAGCTCTGCTGCGGGACACGCCGGCGGAAACGCGAATCGCGGTCGAGGAATGGCTGGCCGCTCGCGCAATCGATCCCTCGGCGCTGCTCCACGAAACCTCGGAGCGCGGCGATGCCTGGCGTGCCCTGCGTTCCCTCCTCGACGCAGCCGAGCGCGACCGTCTGGTTGCCGAGCCGGAAGACATTCGCGGCAGAATTCGCGACCTCGTCGCCGCTGTTTGACGCAACTCCACCGCGGCGTGCACGTATGTCACAATCGGCCAAACGTCCAAGTACAACCAGGAGGATTCATGTCCAGAAAAACAATGCTCTCCCTCGTCGCCGTCGCCTTTCTTGCGATCTCCGCCTTCGGCCAGACCGCGGATGAGATTCTCGAGAAGAACCTGAAGGCGATGGGCGGGAAAGAGAAGATCAAATCGCTGCAGTCGATGCGCATCACCGGCACCATGAAGATGGGCCCGATGGAGGCGCCGTTCACCATCACCAAGTCGCGGCCGTCCAACTCGCGCCTCGACTTCACCATTCAGGGCATGACCGGCACGCAGGCCTTCGACGGCACGACCGGCTGGGCGCTGATCCCCTTCGGCGGAAACAAAGACCCGCAGAAGATGACCGAGGAGCAGCTCAAGGACGTCCGCACCGAGGCCGACTTCGACGGTCCGACATTCGACTACAAGGCCAAGGGCAACAAGGTCGAGTACGTCGGCAAGGAAGACGTCGAAGGGACGCCTGCCTACAAGCTGCACGTCACCACCAAGGACGGCAAAGAGTCGAATGACTATTTCGATGCCGAGACCTACCTGCTGATCCGTTCCGAGGGAATGCGCAACGTGCAGGGACAGGATCTGGAAGTCGTCACCATCTTCGGCGACTACAAAACCGTCGACGGCCTCACCATCGCCCACTCGATGGAGAACAAGGTGAAGGGCAAAGAGAGCATGGGCGGCCAGGCCCTGAACATCTCCAAGATCGAGATGAACCCGAAAGTCGATAAGTCGATCTTCGCGATGCCGGCCCCTGCCGCCGCTCCGAAGCCGGAAGAGAAGAAGAAGGCGCAGTAGCTTTTTTGGGGGGTCGGGGGTCGGAGCGTTTTATCTCCGACTCCCGACTCCCGATCTGCGGCCACCGATTCTCCATGCCTCATCCGACCCTCACCACAGCCCGTCTGGTTCTGCGCCCGTTCATCCTGAGCGATGCGCCGGCCGTGCAGCGGCTGGCCTCGGATCGCGAGATCGCGGCCAACACGCTGCTCATCCCGCATCCGTATCCCGAGGGAGCGGCGGAGGAGTGGATTCGCGGGCATGGCGAGGTATCCGACAACCAGATCTTTGCGATTGCTCCAAATAGTGGCGGCGAGGTGATGGGGGCGATCGGGATGCACGTCGAACACTTCCATCGTCGCGCCGAGATCGGTTACTGGCTTGGCGTGCCGTACTGGGGCAACGGCTATGTGACCGAGGCGGCGAGGGCGGTGGTCGGATACGCGTTCGATACCCTCGGCGTGAATCGCGTCTTCGCCGTCCACTTCACCCGCAATCCGGCCTCGGGACGCGTGCTCCAGAAAATCGGAATGCTTCGTGAAGGGACGATGCGACAGCACGTTCGAAAGTGGGATGAAAGCATCGACGTCGATTACTACGGGATCGTGCGCGAAGACTGGGAGAACCTTTCACGATGATTACTGCACGCGAAGCTCTCGATCGCCTGCGCGATGGCAACCGGCGATTCGTCGCCAATCAGTCCGAGGCTGGTGCGCTCGGGAACCATGGCCACAGCGCGGCTCTGGCCGCGGGCCCGGAGCCGCTGGCGATCATCCTCGGCTGCTCCGATGCGCGCGTTCCGGCGGAGCTGGTCTTCGATCAGGGCTTCGGCGACCTCTTCGTGATCCGCGTCGCCGGCAACATCGTGTCGCCTTCGCAGATCGGCAGCGTCGAGTTTGCCGCGGGACGATTCGGCACCCAGCTGGTGGTGGTCATGGGCCACTCGCGGTGCGGCGCGGTGATCTCCGCATATGAAGAGCTGACCGGCCGCGCGACGAGCCAGTCGCGAAACCTGCAGTCGATCGTCGACCGCGTGCGCCCGTCGATGGAAACCGTGCTTGCCGCCGCCGGCAGCGATGCCGATCCCGAATCGGTGATCGCCGATACGGTGCGCGCAAACGTTCGCGCGTCGGCGAATCACCTGCGGCATGGATCGGAGCTACTCGAGCGCCTGATCCGCGAGGGCAAGCTGATGGTGGTCGGAGCGGAGTATTCGCTGGAGACCGGGGTGGTGACGTTTTTCGATGGGGTGTAGGGAGCGGGTTTACTTCGGCGGCGAAAGCGAATCCCGAATCGTTCGGCCGCCAAAGTAGACCGTCAGGGCGAGGGTCACCATGCCGATCCATGCGCAGTTCTCGTGGGACAGCTCCTCGACGGCCGGTGGACTGGTCATGAGGAACACGCATCCCACGATCACTCCCGTCACGATGAGGCCGCATGCTTCACCGACACGAAAGCAGTCCTCGAGATTCGGGAACGCTCCAAAGCGCCAGCGCCGCCAGATGACGAACGCCGCGACGGCCAGCAGAATCGCAAGAGCGGCGACGCGATAATCGATCGCCGAAAGGATGGCGCGACCGGCTGAATCGAGCCGTCCGCCGGAGGCGTGGGCATCCGCTCTAGGCAGGACGTTCGCTGTGATAAACGCGAGCAATCACTCCACCAACTGTAGCGCCGAGTGCGAGCGCCACAAGACCGGCGACCGGGCCGCCCAGAGCTTGCGCCGTCAAGCCCAAAGCCAACGCGGCAGCCACGACGAAGGGGGAACGATCTCTTTTTCTTGGCATGAGTGTCATTGTGGTCCGCTTTCGAGAATCCAGTATAGGGCAGGATCGCCGTCTCTACGCTCCGTGGAGATACGGTTGGCGCTTACCCGATCGCCGCGAACTCCTCATCCGTCAACTCGATCCCGGCGCCGCCCATGTTCTCCTCGAGGTGTTTGACCTTCGACGTCCCCGGGATCGGCAGCATCACCTTGGATCGCTTCAGCAGCCAGGCCAGCGCAATCTGAGAAGGCGTGGCGTGGTGGCGGGCGGCGATGTGCGGGAGCGCGCCGCTGTTTCCGGCCAGCTTGCCGGTCTGGAGCGGGAACCAGGGGATGAAGGCGATGTTCTCGCGGTCGCAGTAGTCGAGGACGTTTTCCCATTCGCGGTCGGCTAGGTTGTAGCGGTTCTGGACCGAGACGACATCGAAGAATTTCCGCGCGCGCTCGATCTGCTCGACGGTCACCTCGGACAATCCAGCGTGACGAATCTTTCCTTCGCGCTGAAACTCGCGGATGACTCCGAACTGGTCGTCTTCCGGGACATTCGAATCGATGCGGTGCAGTTGCCAGAGATCGATTTGCTCCAGCCGCAGCCGGCGCAGACTTCCTTCGAGTCCTTGCCGCAACCGTTCCGGGCGACCGTTGACCGGCCACTGATCCGGGCCGGTGCGCTCGAGGCCGCCCTTCGTGGCGATGACCAGGCCTTTCGGATACGGATGCAGCGCCTCGGCGATCAGCTCTTCGCTGACATGCGGGCCGTAGGATTCCGCGGTGTCGATCAGATTGACGCCGAGCTCGATGGCGCGGCGCAGAACGGCCAGCGATTCATCGTGATCCTTCGGCGGTCCCCAGACGCCCCTGCCGGTGATGCGCATGGCGCCGAATCCGAGACGATGGACGGGAAGATCGCCGCCGAGGAGGAACGTGCCGCTCTGCGCGGCGTTGAGGGTTTCTGCAGGCATCGATTGCTCCTTACGGTTTTGCACGCTGGTATTGCTCCGGCCACGGTACGTCGACGCCGAGGGCGCGGGCGGCGTGGAGCGGCCAATAGGGATCGCGCAGCAGTTCCCGCGCCAGCAGGACGGCGTCGGCGGAACCGTTGCGGATGATGTCGTCCGCCTGCTTCGGCTCAGTGATCAGCCCAACCGCGCCGGTGGCGATGCCTGCCTCGGCGCGGATCGCCCGCGCGAACGGCACCTGATAGCCGGGGCCGATCTCGACCTTCGCGCGAGGGATCGCGCCGCCGCTGGAACAGTCGATCAGATCGACGCCGAGTGCGCGCAACCGTTTCGCGAATTCGATCGATTGCGGCAGATCCCAGCCGCCCTCTGCCCAGTCGGAGGCGGAGATGCGAACGAAGAGCGGGAGGTCGTCGGGCCAGATCGCGCGCACGCGCTCCGCGACGCGAAGCGGAAAACGCATGCGGTTATCGAGCGAGCCGCCGTATTCGTCCGTGCGCACATTGCTGAGTGGCGAGAGAAACTCGTGCAGCAGGTAACCGTGAGCCATGTGCAGCTCGACGACGCGAAATCCTGCGAGCTGCGCCAGCCGCGTCGCGTGAACGAATTGTTCGACGATCTCGTCGATCTTGAGAACCGTCAGCTCGTGCGGAACGCGATCGCCCTCGCGAAACGGAATCGCACTCGGCGCTACCGGCTGCCACGAATCCAGCCCGTCATGAATGAACTGTCCGCCGCGCCAGGGAACGTCGGTCGATGCTTTGCGTCCCGCGTGCGCGAGCTGGATGCCGCAGACGGCGCCCTGCGCCTCCACGAACTCGGCAATGCGGCGAAACGCGTTCGCGTGATCCTCGGACCAGATGCCGCTGTCCCACGCCGTGATGCGGCCGGCAGGGGAGACGCCGCTGGCCTCGACCATCACCATCCCCGCGCCGCCAACCGCGCGCGTGCCGAGGTGGACGAAATGCCAGTCGTTGGGCATGCCGTTGTCGCTCGAGTACTGGCACATCGGCGAAACGAAGATGCGATTGCGGAACGTGACGTTGCGGATTGTGTATCGATCGAAAAGGTGCATGATTTTGCGGCTTCGCTGCGTTGTCGGTGCTCGGTGCTCGGTTCTCAAAGGCAGAGTTCGGCGACTACCGACAACCGAGCACCGACAACGGGCGGAGCAGTATATCGGGGGACGTTTCACCATCCCCGTTCGTATACCGTTGGAGCTACCATGCCTGAAGCTGCGGATGTTCGCAGCTCACCACGTAAAGGAGATTTGTTCATGACTCATGTTTCCCGTTTCACCGGCAGCACGTGCGTGCTCGCGATCGGCGTCCTCATCGCCTCGACCGCCTGCGCCGCGCAAACCGCACCGGCCCGCCGGCACGCGGTCGCGCCTCCTGTCGCCGGCCCCGCAATTCCGATCACCGGCTCCGTGAAGGACGCCTCCAACGGCCTGGCCGTGCAACAGGCGACGGTTTCCTACGGCGACCAATCCGTGCGCACGAATGGGAACGGCGATTTCGTCCTGAACCTCCCCACCGGCTCCTCGGCAAACATCAGCGTTCAACATCCTGCATTCGCTCCGTTTTCGAAGTCCGTAATCGCGCAGAACGGCGTGAAGCTCGAGCTCACCCTCACCGAGCTCCCGTCCGTCACCGTGAAAACCACGGCGGGCGCAACCTACGTCGTCGACATCGGCACCTCGGTCTTCGCGTATGCCCTGCCTTTCAGCAGCTACATCCCCAGCGACAACGCCAACTTCTGCAAGCCTGATGGTTCCGAGTTCACCCCGAACAAGTCCGAGTTCCGGAAGATCGTCGGGCCGGCCACGTCGTCGACGCTCGGGACGTGTTGCGACGGCCCTCTGCTGACCGCCAGCGCCGAAATGAAGACGGGCGGCACGACGCCGGTGTTCTTCAAGGACAGTTGCCACTTCACGGAGGTTGACTTCGGCGGCCGCGAGAAGTCGACCGGACTTTTTCGCTGGGTGAAGTTCACGGACGTCGCGGAGATCGACTTCCCCTGATCAAGATAGACTGCTGACCGTGGTCAGCATCGATCCGCGGTTTGCTCTGGCATCCGCCAACGACGACATCGAGCGCATTTACGCGAAGCAGCGTCAGAACCGCGATGCCGTAGCGGCGACCTCGGCGGACGAACGGATCGCAAAGCTCCGCCTGCTTCACGACGCGATGTTCACGCGTCGCGCCGATCTTCAGGCCGCGCTTCTCGCCGACTACGAGAAGCCGGCCTCGGAAGCGGACATGTCGGAGATCTATCCGGTTGTCTCCGAGGCGCGGCATGCCATACGCCACCTGAGACGGTGGATGCGGCCGCGCCGCGTGGCCACGCCGCTGGCGCTCTTCGGATCGCGCTCGCGGATCGTGCACGAGGCCAAAGGCGTTGTCCTGATCATCTCGCCGTGGAACTTCCCGGTGAACCTCACCTTCGGCCCGCTCGTCTCCGCCATCGCCGCCGGCAACTGCGTCGTGATCAAGCCCTCGGAGATGACGCCGCACACGAGCGCGTGCACGAAGCGGATCATCAGCGAACTGTTCGATGAGAGCGAGATCGCCGTCGTCGAAGGCGATGCTGGTGTGGCCGAGGCGCTGCTGCGAAAGAAGTGGGACCACATCTTCTTCACCGGCAGTCCCGCGGTCGGCCGCGTGGTCATGAGAGCGGCGGCGGAACACCTGACGCCAGTGACGCTGGAACTGGGCGGCAAGTCGCCCGTCATCGTCGACCGCACCGCCAACCTCGACGAAGCGGCGAAGAAAATCGCCTGGGGCAAGTTCCTCAACTCCGGCCAGATCTGCATCGCACCCGACTACCTGCTGGTCGACGAATCGATCCGCGATTCCTTCGTCGAGAAACTCCGTGCCGCCATCGCTCCGGAGACCGGCATCATCGTCAACGAGCGCCACGCCGCGCGCATCAAGCACCTCTTCGATGAAGCCGTCGCCGGTGGAGCGAAGGTCGTTGCCGGCGGCGAGTTCCATCAACGGGCCATCTCGCCGACGGTGCTGGAGAATGTGAATCCCGACTCCCCGGTCATGCAGCAGGAGATCTTCGGGCCATTGCTGCCGATGATGACGTACAAGACGCTCGACGATGCATTTCGCGAGATCGCCGCGCGCGAAAAGCCGCTGGTGCTCTACCTCTTCAGCCGCAGTCGCAAAGTGATCAGAGACGTCATCCGCCGCACCACCGCCGGGGGCACGGCGATCAACGACACGCTCATCCAGTTCTACCAGCTGAACCTTCCGTTCGGCGGAGTAGGGGAGAGCGGCGTCGGCAAAGCCCACGGCGTTTACGGATTCGAAGCCTTCTCCAACGCCCGCGGCGTCTTCGAACAACCAACGCGCTTCAGCGCCATTCAGCTGCTGTACCCGCCGTACACGAATTTCAAGAAGAAGTTGATCGATTTGACGATCAAGTACTTCTGAAGCACAGACAGGAGTGTCTGTGCCACATCGTGGCCTGCAATGTGGCACAGACACTCTTGTCTGTGCCTTAGTCGCACCGCCCAAGGCTGGGCATCATTCGCGCACCTCATCCCCATCTCATGCGCCGTTTCCCACTCCTTCTTCTGATCGTCACCGGTGCCGCGTGCGGCATCGTGGCGGTCGGGTTTCACAAACTCGTCGATGCCATGCGCTGGATGCTCATCGGCGCTGCGCTGAGCCAACACACGCCGCTGCGCATCGCGTTGGTCATCGCCGTGCCGGCGGTGGCGTCGTTTCTGATCGCTCTGGTCATCCGGCGCGTGGCGCCGTTCGCCTCGGGGGCGAATCTCGCCCGCGTGCGCCGTGCATACGAAGAGGATGTGGCCGTCCTCGACGATCGCAGCATTCTGGCCACGCTGGCGCTAACGCCGGTCTCCCTCGGCGCCGGCGCTCCGCTCGGCCCCGAGGGACCGACGGTCGTGATCGCAAGCGGCGCGGCCATGTGGATCGCGCGCATTGCCCGGGCGCCAAAGAGCGTCGTGCGCAGCATGATTCCGGTCGGAACCGCTGCCGGCATCGCCGCGATTTTCAACACGCCGATCACCGGCGTCGTCTTTGCCATGGAAGAGGTCATGGGCACGGCCAGCCGCGAGCTCCTCGGGGGCACGATCGTGGCCGCGGTGGCAGCGGCCGTCGTCGAGCGGCTCATGCTCGGTGGCAAGCCGATCCTGCCGGTCTCGCCGGCGTCGTGGAGCGATCTGCGCGAGTTGATCGGCTTCGCCGCCGCCGGCGTCGTAGCAGGAATCGCCGGCGGCGTGGCCATCCTGGCCATCTGGAAGCTGCGCCGCATGATGGCGGGCATCGTGCCGCACGTGGCCATTCGCGCGGCCCTCGGCGGCACGATCGTCGGCGCGATCGGCGTCTTCGTGCCGCGCATCCTCAGCGTCGGATACGAAACGACGTCGCTCTTCCTCCACGGCGGCGCGACGCTGCGCGAGTCGACGATGGCCTTCGCCGGCAAGATCGCCGCGTTCGTGGCCGCGCTCTCGTGCGGCGTGATCGGCGGCACGTTCGCTCCGTCGCTCTTCATCGGAGCGGCCCTCGGCGGGAGCATCGGACATCTCGCCGCGTTCGCGCTGCCGCACGCCCACGTCGATCCCGGCGCCTATGCGCTCATCGGCATGGGCGCATTCTTCGCGGCCTTTCTCCGCTGCCCGGTCTCCGCCGTGCTCATCGTCTTCGAAACCACCGGCGACTACGGCCTCGTGCTGCCGGTCATGCTCGCTGTCGCCATCGCCACCAGCCTCTCGCGCCGCATCACGCCGCACAGCCTCACCGAGCTACAGATGCACGAAGAAGGATTCCGCGAACCGGTCGAGACGAACGATCCGCTGGCCGGACTGACCGCCGCTGACGTGATGTCCTCGAACATCATCACCGTCCGCGCCGATCTCTCCATGCTCGACGCCGCCCGCCGCATCTCCGGCGCCCGCCACCGCGCCTATCCCGTCGTCAACGAAGACGGCAAGCTCCTCGGCGTTCTCGCGGCGGACGCGATCGACGTCGCTGCGCGCGCCGGCACGATGGAGGAGCCGATCGCTGCGCACGTGCAGCCGAACGTCATCGTCGGCAATGCCGGCGACGACGTGCTCGATCTGATCCGCCGTATGGCCCACGCCGGCATCGACCGCTGTCCCGTGGTCGACGAAGAGGGCCGCGTGGCTGGCTTCATCAGTCCCAACGACATCATGCGTACGCGGTTGCGCAGCTACGCACCGTGAGAGGGCGGCGTTGCCGCGCGCTTCAGCGTCATCCGGATACGGCTCAGTGACGCACCGCCCGTCCCCTCCCGCAGATTCCTTGCGGGCCGCACGGCAAGGAGTAGACGGTGTAGTCCAAAGGGAAGCTCATCGGCGAGGGGTCGAGATCGGCGTTGCCGTTGTACGTAGCGGAGTAGGAGTGCCTGCCAAGGGCCGGCTGAATGGTGAACGAGGTGCAGCAGCCGGCGGTGGCCGCTGTGCCGATTGCGTAGCCGTTATCGTAGAACGTTACCGGGCCGCCATTCGGGTTGACCGATGGCACCCCTCCGGTTGGTCCTGCTGCGATGACGGCGGCCTGCAATGTAAGGCTCTGGCCGGCGAGGAGTGGCGAGTCCGGGTTGCTAAACAGGCTGACGAAGGCAGTCGCCCTCGTCACGAGCTGAGACAACGTACCTGTTCCGGGCAGGTAGTTGGTATCGCCCGAGTACGCGCACGTGAACATATGCATGCCGGCGATCGGAAGGCGGTACATGAACCGTTGCTCTCTCGAGTTGTAGGGCCCGGTGAAAATGATCGTTTCCCCGTCGCGAACGGTAATCGTTCCCGTGACTAGCGGTCCGCCGCCATCTGATTTGGGGCCGACGAAGATGGACATCGTCACTCTCTCGCTCTGGTACGCAGAGGAGCTGAGGATGCTGATGATCACCTGCGAATCGATCTGCACTGCCGTGACGCGTTGAAAAGGCGTCTGCTCCGCCGCGAGTGGCAGGCACAGGAGGAGCGCAGCGAGGACATGGATGACCGGGGGTCTCATTGGATGGTGGGGGACGACGGATTATAGCCGTGTCACACCCTGAAACCTTCAGCCTTCTCGGACGTTAAAGCTGGCAGCAAACGTATCGAGGAGCGTCCTATGAGCGGCAAGCGGAAGAAGAAAGTCGCGGTTTGGTCGATCATCGTCCTGGCGGTGGCCATCGTCATCACATTTGTGGCGATGAAGGCCGGCGGGAAGAAGCAGGAAGTGAAGCTGCCGGTCAAGGTTGGCAAGGCCGAGGTCGCCGACATCCAGGTCAAGGTCACCGAAGTCGGCAACGTGCAGCCTGAGGTCAAGGTTGACGTCAAATCGGTCGTCTCGGGGAAAGTCGTCGAAGTCTTCCATCGTGACGGCGACGCGGTGAAGCGCGGCGAGACGCTGGCGCGCATCGAGCCGGACCTCAACCAGGCCCAATCCATTGCCGATGTCAAGAACGCTCTGACCGCGTCGAAGATCCGCTACGACCAGGCCAAGAAGAACTACGAATCCGACCACAGTCTTTTTGAATCCGGCCTCCTCGCCGGCAAACAGAATCGCGACTCCGAGGCCGAGTACCTGGCCGCCAAGCAGGAGTACGAGAAGACCGAAGAGAAATACAGCATCGTCGAGCGCAGCGGCATCCCCATCGCCCAGGCCGCCAACAAGTTCCAGGGCTCGAACGTCGTCTCGCCGATGGATGGAGTTCTCTTGACGAAGAACGTCGAGATCGGCGACACCATCACCAGCGGCGTGTCGTCCTTCAACGCCGGCACCGTGCTCTTCAGCGTCGCCGACGTCTCCAAGATGATCGTCAAAGCAGGTGTCAACGAAGTCGACATCGGCAAGATCCGCGTCGGTATGCCGGTCAAGGTCACGCTCGATGCCTACTCCAAAGTTGCCTTCGCCGGACGGATCGATCGCATCGCCCCGGCCGTGCGCGTCGACGACAAAGTGCGCGTCTTCGACGTCGAGATCCGTCTCGACGCCCAGGGCCGCGAGCTCCGCTCCGGTATGACCGCGAACATCGAAGTCAACGGCGAGCGGAAGGACAAGGTGCTCACCGTTCCGGTCGAGTCAGTCTTCCAGCGCGACGGCGTGGAGTTGGTCTTCGTGAAGAAGAAGCTCGACCCGAACACCGTCCCCACCAAAGCCGTGAAGAAAGACGGCCAGGCGCCCGACAAAGACGGCTGGAAGCAGTTCTTCGAGAAGCGCACGATCGTCACCGGCCTCTCCGACAACGCCCACGTGGAAGTGGTGAAGGGCCTCAAGCCGGGCGAGGAAGTGGCTCTCGAAGATCCGACGCTGCCGGCGGACAAGAAGAAGGACGATAACGACGATTAATGGGCTGTCGGCTGTCGGCTCTCGGGTGTCGGGAGCCACAGCTCGCCAGCATTGCCTCCACTCCCGACAGCCGACACCCGAGAGCCAAAACCATGAGCGCACTACTTCAATACGAGCAGCCCGAGCCGGTCGCACAGAAGGCTCTCATCCAGCTCGACGAGATCTCCAAGACCTACGACTCCGGCGAGAACGCGGTGCAGGCGTTGCGCGGCGTCGACGTGGCCATCGAGAAGGGGGAGTTCGTTGCCATCATCGGCCCCTCCGGCTCCGGCAAGTCGACACTGATGCACATCCTCGGCTGCCTCGACACACCCACCACCGGCAAGTACTGGCTCGACGGCGAAGACGTGGCCGAGATGTCGGCGCGCGCTCTGGCTCGCGTCCGCAACCAGAAGATCGGATTCGTTTTCCAGACCTTCAATCTGCTCCCGCGAGCCTCGATCCTCAAGAACGTCGAGCTGCCGCTGCTCTACGCCGGCGTCGGCCGCGAAGAGCGCCGCGACGCCGCCTTCAAGGCGCTGCAGCGCGTCGGTCTGGAGAAGCGCGCCAAGCATCGTCCCAACGAGCTCTCCGGCGGCCAGCGCCAGCGCGTGGCCATCGCCCGCGCCCTGGTCAACAACCCGTCGCTCATTCTGGCCGACGAACCGACCGGCAACCTCGATCAGAAAACCGGCTCCGACATCATCAACATCTTCGAAGAGCTGGCCGCCCACGACGAGACCATCGTGCTGGTCACGCATGACCCGGCCATCGCCGCGCGAACGCAGCGAAGGATCACGTTGGTCGACGGCGAGATCGTCAACGAGTAGCCGAGCACCGACAACCGAGCACCGAAAACGCGAGCGCAGCAATCCATGATCCTCTTCGAATCCATCCTCGACGGCATCCGCGACATCAAAGACCACTTCGGTCGCACGATGCTGCAGCTGGTCGGCATCATCCTCGGCGCGGGATCGATCGTGGCCACCTTCTCGCTCTCCGTGGCGGGGAAGACGGCGTCGATGGAGTACTACCGCGTCTCCGGCGGCATCCAGAAAATCTGGGTGTCGAACAAGCCGACGGGGAAGGTGACGCTCGACGCCAAGGCGCTGGCCTCGAAGGGGCTGACCTACCACGACGCCCTCGTGCTCAAGCGCGACGCCAAGGAGATCGATCTCGTCTCGCCCGTGGCCAACGAGAACATGACCCTGCGTTATCGCGACATCGAGAAGCCGCGCAGCATCATGGGCGTCACGCCGGCCTACTCGCCGATGAACGACTTCCACGCCGGCCAGGGCCGCTTCATCACCGACAACGATCTGGCCACCGCCGCGCGCGTAGTGGTCCTCGGCACGGAGCGCGCCCAGGAGTTTTTCGGCAGCGACGATCCGATCGGCAAGACCCTGAGTATCAACGGCACCGGCTATCTCGTCGTCGGCATCATGGAGGAGAAGTACTTCAGCTTCGATCACAAGCGCAACGTCATGCGCTGGATGAACCGCCAGATCTACATCCCCTTCACCACCTTCGTCACCCGCAAGGGCGACACGCTGGCGCAGGGGAAAGTGTCGTTCATGCACGTGCGCATGAAAGACGTGAAGCGCAATCAGGAAGCGGTCGATGAGATCAAGGGCATTCTCAAGCGCGAGCACGGCACGAAAGATTTCGATGTCTTCTCGCGCGTGGCCAACCTCAAGCGCAACGAGCAGAACAACCAGATGTACGACATGACCTTCATGATCTGCGGGATCATCTCGCTCCTCGTCGGCGGCATCGTGGTGATGAACATCCAGCTGGCGTCGTTCAACGAGCGGGTGCGCGAAGTGGGGACGCGCAAAGCCGTTGGCGCATCGCCGGCGCAGATCTTCTTCCAGTTCCTCTCCGAGACCGTGCTGGTTTCGGTCGTCGGTGGTCTCCTCGGCATCGTCGTCGGCAAGTTCTTCTGCGACGGCATCGCCGCACTGACCCGCGATCCCGCCGCGATCACGGTCGGTACCGCGGTCTATGCACTCGTCTTCGCCGCCGGCACCGGACTGGTCTTCGGCATGTACCCGGCCATGCGCGCGTCCCGTCTGAACCCCATCGAAGCGCTGAGGGCGGAATGAAGTGTTCAGTCGTCAGTGGTCAGTGGCCAGAAGAAGAAAATACCCGAGGCTTTTCGCATACTGACCACTGGCCACTGACGACTGACCACTGACCACTTAGGAAAACACCATGCAATTGCTCGAATCCGTCCGCACCAGTCTCGAGGAAGTGAAGGGGCATCCGCTCCGCTCGTTCTTCACGCTCATCGGCGTCATCCTCGGCACGCTGGCGATCGTCGTGGTGATGTCGGTGCTCGACGGCGTGGAGCGCGGCGTGTGGCAGGGTGTCGAAGACCTCGGCATGGACGGCGTGCTCGTGCTCTCGCAGCGCAAGCCGACCGATCCGATGGAGCGCGCCAAGGCCCATCTCTCGCACGGTCTGCGCGTCGAGGATCAGAAGTATTTCGACGGCAGCGTTCTGATCAGCGCCATCGGTCCGGTCGGGGAGTCGCGCGCCGTCGTCACTGCCGGCAGCGTCACCCGCCGCATCGACGTCTACGGTATCACCCCCGCGTTCGTCAGCATCAAAGGCCGCAAAACCAGCGCCGGCCGCTTCCTCGGCGAAAGCGACGTCGAATCGAAGAAGCCGGTCTGCATTCTCGGATTCAAACTGAAAGAGCAGCTCTTCGGCGGCGACAACGCCATCGGCCAGCAGGTCAGCATCGGCGGACGGCGCCTCACCGTCATCGGCGTCGGCACCAAGTTCAACATGCAGTTCGTCAACGACGACGACATGCGCAAAGAGACCGGCGGCGCCTACATCCCGTTCACGGTCTACCAGGACATGTTCGGCCGCGCGAACTCCATCTCGTACATGCTGGCCAAGACCGACGATCCCGAGAAGAGTATTGATGCCGAGGATGAGGCGGCGGGGATCGTGGCGCACGCGCACAGCAATATTCACGACGTGCGCGTCGAGAACGTCGGCAAAGAGATCCTCAAAGAGCGCGGCAACATCGTGCGCATCCTGCGCAACTGGCGCATCGTCTTCTTCTCCATCGCCGGCGTGTCGCTACTGATCGGCGGCGTGGGTATCTTCTCCGTGCTGAAGATTTCCATCTCCGAGCGCCTCTTCGAAATCGGCCTCCGCAAAGCCATCGGCGCCGGCGACGGCGAGATCTTCATGCAGTTCCTGATCGAGGCCGTCACCCTCTCCGTCGTCGGCGCCACCATCGGCGTAGCCCTCGGCATCGGCGTCGTGAAACTGATCTCCGGCTTCTTCCCCGCCGGACTGCCCGTCTCGCTCTTCGGCCTCTCCGTAGCCAGCGGCTTCGCCGTCTCGATGGGATTGCTGGCGGGCCTGTACCCGTCGATCAGCGCATCAAGGATGCAACCGGTGGAAGCGTTGCGGGCGTAGCCTCCCATTCCCGTACCAGATCGCCGAACGTCTCCAGAGGTAGCGTGTCGAACCGGCCCTCTCCGGCGGGGACGATCCACCGGAGGTCCCGCCAGACCTCACCCCGCGCGTGGAGAAGCCGATTCGTTCGGGGGTCCCACGCCGCACTGCCTCGTTCCCGGTGGTAGAGAATGAGAAGAGGTTCGCCAGTGGCCGCGTCCCATAAGCGCATCGTCCCATCGTCGCCACCCGACATGATGGTCGCACCGTCTGGCGAAAATGCGCATGACCTAACCCAATCGGCGTGGCCCTTGAGTTCTGTCCGCATCTCTCCCGCGACCGCGTCCCACAAGCGCACCGTTCCATCCTGGCCACCCGAGACGATGGCCCCACCGTCCGGCGAAAACGCGCACGACCAAACCCAACCGGTGTGGCCCTTGAGTTCCGCGCGCGGCTCTCCCGAGGCTCCGTCCCACAAGCGCACCGTCCCATCCTCGCCACCCGAGACGATGGC
>Ga0157378_10000035_pt1 | contig 117634 bp, 100 predicted proteins | sample M65metaG_FD_115309 | JGI IMG/M metagenome (GOLD analysis project Ga0157378, IMG submission 115309) | Miscanthus rhizosphere microbial communities from Kellogg Biological Station, Michigan, USA - M6-5 metaG | ecosystem: Host-associated > Plants > Roots > Rhizosphere > Soil | place: USA...
GCGATCCCGGCGTTTCCCGGGGCCGCGTAGACCTCCTTGACGAGAGGAGACTGGCGGAGTTTCCACGCGATCGCATGCTCGCGTGCCCCTTGCCCAACGACCAGAACGCGCATGTGGTAGGTGGGGGATTCTAGCATGCGGGTTTTCGGGGGTTTCGCGGTCTCGCGGTTGCGGGGTCTCGCGGTGGGTGAGTTGCTGGGTTGCTAGGTTGCTGAGGTGCTAGGTTGCTCAGTGCCCTCGCGTTACGTTCTTAACCCAGCAACCCAGCAACCCAGCAACCACGCACCGCGAGACCCCGCAACCGCGAGACCGCGAAACCCCGGAGAAATCGAACAACCCCCCTAGACGTTCCCAGAACGTCCGCCGTACATGTGTCACGATGGCCGCGGTAGTCCTTCAAATGATCCCGACGAAAGAGTCTGTCGAGCCCGACGATCGTCAGCTGGTCGAACAGATCCGCCAGGGCGATGACGGGGCGTTCGAGACCCTCGTCCGCCGCAAGACCTCCAAGGTCTACGGCCTCTGCTACCGCGTCATCGGCAACGGCGAGGACGCCAAGGACATCTCCCAGCTGGTCTTCCTGAAACTGTGGGAGAACCTGGAGAAGTACGACCCGGCCTACGCCTTCGACACCTGGCTCTATCGCATGGTGACCAACGTCGCCATCGACTTCATGCGCAACAAGCAGTCGCGCGACAATGCCGTCAACTCCAACCTGCGCCTGGTGAAGACCTCGGTCGACCCCGAGCAGACGGTTTCGGTTCAACGGAAAGAGGTTGAGTCGGTGTTCAACGCCGTCTCCAACGTCCTCTCGCCGAAGCAGAAGACCATCTTCGTCATGAGCGAGATGGAAGACCTTCGCTCCTCCGAGATCGCCAAGATCCTCGGCTGCCGCGAGTCGACCGTCCGCAATCACCTCTTCAACGCCCGCAAACTGATGCAGCAGCAGCTGAAACGGCGCTTTCCCGAATACGCCCGGCTGTGGGAGGGATCGCGATGATGACCTGCCGGCAGTTCCGCGCCAGCATCCATCCCGGCACCACCGACGCCGCCCTGCTCGAGCATCTCCGGCATTGCGATGCCTGCCTCGATCACGCCATGAGCATCGATCCCGACCTCTTCTTCCGCTCCATCGGTGGCGAGGAGCTCGTTCCGCCCGGCGGCATCGACGCCTTCGTCGGCGACGTGATGTCGCAGGTCCGCGTGCGCAGCGCGGAGACGTCGCTGGCGCCGCATCATGCGAACGTCTGGCGCCGGCTTGCCATCGCCGCGACGGTGGCCATTGCGGTCACCAGCGCCACGCTGGCGTACCGGTTCGAGCACCGTCCTGCGACAGCGCAGCCTGTGGCACAGACACTCTTGTCTGTGCGTACACAGCCGCATGCGACAGTTACTGCGACGAAATCGTTCGTGGAAACGTATTCATCCCATAACGCGACGATCGTCGAGGTGCCGAATGACGGCAGCGACGCCAAAGTGGTGATGATCTTCGACGACACGTTGCCGGCGGATTTATGAATTTGAAACGCATTCTCCTGATGATCTCGATGCTGCTGGCCCTCAGCGGCGCCGCCTTTGCGGAAACGCTGGAGGGCGCCGCGGCCGCGGCCGATGCCAAGCCCGGGCTGGCCGTCCATACCTTCACCTTCAAGTTCAAGCAGGCCGACAAGGCCGCCGCGGCCATCAAGCCGCTGCTGAGCGCCGACGGCTCGATGTCGATTCAGCCCTCGACGAACTCGCTGGTAGTCACCGACCGTGCCGAGAACATGAAGACGGTCGCCAAAATGATCGGCGACTTCGACAAGGAGCCGCAGAGCTTTCATATCTCGGTGCGCATCGTCGGTGCCTCGCGCGTCAGCGGAACGCCCAAGATCCCTGAGGATCTGAAAGACGTGGCGAAGAAGCTGGCCATCCTGCCGTACAACTCCTTCGAGGCGGTCGGCGAAGCGATCGTTCAGGGAAAAGAAGGGGAGCCCGGTCTCTTCGACATGCAGACCGGTTACCGCGCCGACTTCAAGTTCGGTGAGTACGACCCGGCCAGCGATTCGATCGCGGTCAAAGACCTCCAGATTTCCAGGCTCACGGGAGCACAGAAGGATCAGCTGACGTCGTTGCTCAAGACCACGCTGAACCTCACCATCGGTCAGACATACATTCTCGGCGCGGCCCGGGCTCCGCAAAGCCAGCGCGCGTTGATGATCGTCCTGGTCGCTCGACGCTAAGAGCGACGACCCTCCTACTCATCCGGGGCGCGGCGACTCACCCTCCGCCGCGCCCCACTTTTTGCGGTTGCGGGGTCGCGGGGTTACGCGGTCTCGGGGTTGCTGAGTTGCTGAGTTGCTGAGTTGCCGAACCGGTGCTTAGCATCAATCGAGCACCGAGCACCGAGCACCGAGCACCTCAGCACCTCAGCACCTCAGCAACTCAGCAACCCAGCAACCAAGCAACCTTGAGACCGCGTAACCGCGTCCGCAACCGCCTCTGCTATCCTTCGACCAATCCAATCTCGGAGGACGACCAATGCGTAGATTCCTTTTCGTTGCCGCGGTTTGCACCGTCATCGCGCTTCCGCTCGCCGCACAGAACACCGACATCGAGTCGCTCTCCGGTCTGCAGTTCAATTTCGGCAATCCCGGCGCGCGCTCCCTCGGCATGGGCGGTGCGTTTCTGGGACTTGCCGACGACGCCTCGGCGGCTGAGGCCAATCCGGCGGGGCTGACGATCCTGAGGAAGCCCGAGATCACGCTCGAAGGGCGCAACTACCAGGAGCAGCAGGTCTTCACCACCAGCGGCACCTATCCCGACCTCAAACGCACGGGCTTCAGCCACTACAGCCAGCGCATCGACGCCACCTTCGCCAGCATCGTCTATCCCACCAAGCACTTCACCTTCGGCGCCTACTACCACGAGCCGCTGCGCAACGAAGGGACTGGCCAGGTCGTCCCGATACGCAACGACTTCACCGGCCAGATCAAAACCGACGTTCCCAACTTCTTCCTTCCTGTCGACGGGAACGGCAACGCCACCGGCGGCCCGATCTCGGCCGCGGCCTGCAACAAGCTCCGCCAGACCAATCCCTTCGCCTGCATCGAATACACCGTCCTGCCGTTTCTCAGCTTCGTGAAGATTCAGGAGAAGACCCTCGGCGTGGCCGTGGCCTTCCAGGTCGGCAAGTTCTCCTTCGGCGCCGCCGCGCGCTCGCAGCGCTTCAACGAGACCGCCTTCACCTTTCGCGTGACGCCGACGGGCGATTTCTCGAGCATCTCCGTGCAGGCCACCAGCGACATCCGCAACAACAACGACATCGGCAAAGACAAGACTGACCTCACCTTCACCGGCGGCTTCAAATGGGCGCCGAACGACAAGTTCTCCGCCGGCGGCGTCTACAAGCAGGGAGCGAAATTCGCCGCGCCGACGTTTGCGGCGACCGAGAACACCAACTTCGAGTACGTGAAGGTGTCTGACACGACCTTCCACATTCCCGACGTCTACGGCCTCGGCGTCTCGGTCCGCCCGATCCCGGTGCTGACGATCAACGCCGACGCGGTGCGGGTCAAGTATTCGAACCTGGTCGACAACTTCGTTTCCATCAATTCCACCGTCCGCGCCATCGACAAGGCCTACAAGGCCGCCGACGCCCTCGAGCTTCACCTCGGCGGCGAGTATTTCTTCTCCACCAAGATCCCCTTCGCCGTCCGCGCCGGCTACTGGCGCGACCCGCAGCACAGCATCACCTACACCGGCCCGATCCAGAACGCGGACGAGGTAGGCCCGGCCATCCTCTTCCCGAAGACGAAGAACCAGAATCACATGTCCGTCGGCGGAGGCTTTGCGTGGCCCCGCTTCCAGATCGATTTCGCCTACGACCGCTCGGATCTGTTCAAGGTGGGCTCGATCTCGATGGTGACTCGCTTCTAGCGGCGGCTTCGCCGCGTTGTCTGCGCCTGCGGCGCGTTGTCGGTTGTCTGCGCGCTGCGGCGCGCGTGGACGAGATTGACAATCTTGGGGACGCTTTCGATGAGCGACCACGCGCCGCAGCGCAGACAACCGACAACGCGCGAAGCGCAGACAACGCGGCGAAGCCGCAGCTACAACGGCAGATCCATCAACTCAAACCTCTCCCATCCCCGAAAATCGAAGTGCCACCATTCGGATGGAAGCGGGTCGAAGCCGTGCTTCGTCATCACCTCGCGCAACTTTGCTCGATTGGCGATCACCTCGGCCGGCAGCTCGTTGAAATCCTGCCGCGCGCGCGGTGTGAAATCGTCGTAGCCGGTCGGCATCGGCAGTTCGTTTCCGGTGCGCAGATCAATCAGCGTCAGATCGACCGCGGCGCCGCGATTGTGGCGCGAGCCCTTGGCCGGATCGGCCACGAAGTCGGGATTGCGGATCGGCTTCCACATGCGAACCGTCACGCGATAGGGACGGTAGCCGTCGAAGATCTTCAGGCCCAGCCCATCGTGCGCCAGCTCGCGCTCGACCTCGTGCAACGCAATCGCCGCCGGCCGGCGCAACAGCACTTTCGAGACCGGATACAACTTCGCGTGCATGAAGTTGTTCGTTGTGGCGTAGCGGACGTCGCGCGGGATGTCGGTGATCTCCACCAGCCGTTTGTCCGGATCGGCCGCCACCTGCCGGTCGTATTCGGCAACGTCGCGGACGACCGGCGGATGCGGTGTCGTTGCGCACGCGGCGGCAATCAACAGAAGTGCGAAGAGTTTTCTCATGCGATCGACGGCGCCACCCTGGTCATGAAATCGTCCATATTCTTCATCACCCGCTTCGAATCGTGATTGTTGAAATCGAACCAGAGCATGAGCCGGTCGTCAGGATGGAATCGTTCGGCAACCTGCTTGGCAATCATCTCCGCGTTGCCGATGAGGGCGTTGTCCGTGGCCCGGCGCACCTTCTCCTCGTCGAGCGTCCCCTCCAGCGCGCGCCAGTAGTTCGTCAGCGCCGCCCGCGCCTCCTCGGCCGCGCGGGCCGGATCGTCGTTGATGAACACCAGCACCGTGCGCGGCATCAGCCGCCGCTTCCAGCCGCCGCCGTCGGGGTGATAGCCCGTGGCCATCCGCTCGTTCGTCTTCTGAATCTCGTCGCCCGGCGTGATCGACAGATTGAAAACGCCCACCGGCAGGATGGTGTTGGCAAACAGCTGCGTGGCCGCATCGTGCGAGCCGATCGACAGCCGCAGCAGATCCATCCGCGACTCCTGCGGCACGATCTTCAGATTCGGAAAGACCCAGCGCGGAGCGATCGGAACGTCGTCGACGTTCTGTCCGAACACATCGACCACGCGCTGCCAGTCGGCGTCAGAGCGGAAGTCTTTTCTCTGCAGCGACCGGTGCGCAATCATCGACGAGTTCAGGATCTCCCCGCGCAGCAGCCGCAGAAAAATCTCCGTGGCTTCTTCGAAAATTCTGTTCTTCACCACCGGCCAGGCCGCCTCTTCCACCGCGTTCCGCGGCACGATTCCGTACGGGATGTTGATGAATGGAAAGCGCCCCGCCGCGAAGCCGATCGTCAGCAGCCGCCGCTCCTCAGGATCGAGCCCGTGCAGCGCCAGAAACGTCCGCACCCGCTCCGCCGCCGCGATCGGCCCGCCGTTGCAGAGGATGTTCATGATCGCGGAGCCGACGCCGATCTGCTTGGTCCGCGCGAAGATGCGATGCCCGAGCTGGAGGATGTCGGTGTTCAGCCCGATCTCGCCGACAAAATGCGGGATCACCGCCCCCGGATTCGATTTCTGCACCTCGGTCGACAGATGACTCTCGGCCACCCACGCCGTCCCGAACCCAAGCCGGTCCGCCAGAATCACCTGCTCGAAAAAGTTCTCGAACATGACCCGCTCCGACGGCATGTACCCATCGACCTCGGTCTGCGAGATGGAGAAGAAGATGTCGAGCTCCATGGAGGGGATCGTACCGCAGCCGCACGCCTATAATCCGAGCCGCGTGCCCTTCAACGAATCCCTGCCCGTCAACTTCGCACGGGCGATGCCGAACTGGCAGCCGCTCGTCGAGTACCGGCGGAACGGCGTCGCCGAGAACACCATTCACGGCGCGGTGTCCTGGGTTTCGGGCAGGAACGTCATCTACTCGTTCGGCGGCAACGTCGAGGTCTACGGACGCTCGATGGTCAAGCCGATCATGATGAAAGTCTTCACCCGCGAGTTTGCCCGCGCACTCACCGGCGAGCAGAAGGCGATCTCGGTCGCTTCGCACAACGGCGACACCGAGCACGTTCGCGTGGCCCGATCGATCCTGCTGCAGGGCGAGTGGGGACTGATGCAGGCGCCGCTCGACGTCCCACTCGTCCAGTTCGGCCGCCAGGTCCGCCGCCCTCGCCGCTGGTACCACTGCTGCTCCGGCGAGCACGCCGCCATCCTCCGCGGCTGCAAACTGAAGGGCTGGTCGCGCGTCGGCTACGTCTGGCCGCATCACCCGTTTTTTCAGGAGTACCTCGCCTACATCCGCCACGCACTCGGCGACGAGTGGACGCAGGGCACGATCGCCAAGGATGGCTGCGGACTGCCGACCGTTTCGATGACGGTAACCGATCTCGCTAAATTGTTCGCTAATTTAGTCACGGAAAAGGATGATGATTGGATCTGGCAGTCGATGATCGACCATCCCGATCTCATCGGCGGCTTCAACCGCCTCGACTCCACGGTCCTCAAAGCCTGCCACGGCCGCGTCCTGGCCAAGGAGGGCGCCGACGGCCTTCTCGGCCTTGCCATCGAACATCCCGAATACCCCGACGGCCTCGGCGTGGTCGTGAAGATCGCCCACGGCTGGAACCCGCAAGCCACCTGGTACATCGCCCGCTACATCCTCGGCGTCCTCGGATTCGAGTTCCGCAACCCCTACAAACTGCGGCGCCAGAAAGCGTTCATCGTCCCCGAGGTCATTCCGCCGGGATTGAGGGAACGGATGGCGTCGATCGTGCCGTGGGACTCATGGGATCCGGACATCGACAAATGGGAGTTCGAGCCGGAGGAGTTCCTTGCAACTCGCTAACTTCATCAACGGCGCCTTCGTCCCCCCGCGCTCCGGCGAGTACTTCGACGACATCAATCCCGCCACCGCCGAGGTCATTGGGCGGATTCCGGATAGCGACGAGCGCGATGTCGATGATGCCGTGCGCGCGGCAAAGGCCGCGTTTCCAGCGTGGTCGCGCAAAACAGCGATCGAGCGAAGCAACTTGCTGCTGAAACTCGCCGACCTCGTCGAACGCAATCTCGACGAGCTTGCACGCACCGAATCGATCGACAACGGCAAGACTCTCTCGCTGGCAAAGCGGCTCGACATCCCGCGCGCCGTCGCCAACTTCCGGTTCTTCGCCACGGCTATCCTGCATCAGTCCAGCGACGCGCACATGACCGACGCGGCCGCGCTCAACTACACGCTGCGGCAACCGCTTGGCGTGGTCGGACTGATCTCGCCGTGGAACCTGCCGCTGTACCTGCTGTCGTGGAAAATCGCGCCGGCCATCGCCGCGGGGAACACCTGCGTAGCCAAGCCAAGCGAGCTGACGCCGATGACGGCGAATCGCCTGGCCGAGCTGTCGATCGAAGCGGGCATCCCGCCCGGCGTCATCAACATCGTCCACGGCTATGGCAACAAGGCCGGACGCGCGCTGACCTGCCATGACGACGTCGCCGCCATCTCCTTCACCGGCGGCACGGTCACAGGCGCCGCGGTGGCCGCGAATGCCGCGCCGCGGTTCAAAAAGCTGTCGCTGGAGCTTGGCGGCAAGAATCCCAACCTGATTTTCGCCGACGCCGACCTCGATGACGCCATCGCCACCTCGATCCGTTCCAGCTTCTGGAACCAGGGCGAGATCTGCCTCTGCGGGTCACGCATCTTCGTCGAGCGCTCCATTCACGACGATTTCGTCAAGCGCTTCGCTGCCGCCACGAAGAAACTGCACATCGGCGATCCGCTCGACGCCGCCACCGACATCGGCGCGCTGATCAGCGAAGCACACCTGCAGAAGGTGATGGGCTACATCGATCTGGCAACGAAGGAAGGCGGAACCATCGTCACTGGCGGGCATCGTGTCGATCGTCCCGGTTACTTCGTGGAACCGACCATCGTCACCGGGCTGGGATGTGATTGCCGCGTCTTGCAGGAAGAGATCTTCGGCCCGGTAGTCACGATCACGCCGTTCGATCATGAAGACGAAGCCGTCACCTTCGCCAACTCCACCCGCTACGGTCTCTCCGCCACCGTCTGGACGCGCGACCTGTCACGCGCCCACCGCGTCGCCGCCGCCCTCGACGCCGGTACCATCTGGATCAACTGCTGGCTCCTGCGCGACCTGCGCGTCCCATTCGGAGGGATGAAGGAGAGCGGTGTGGGCCGGGAGGGTGGGTTCGAGTCGCTCCAGTTCTTCGCCGAAGCGAAGAACGTTTGCGTGAAAATTTAGGAGCCGAAACCGAGCCATTCTGCAACGGCGATCTCGATTTCCTGCAACTCTTGCGCGCTCAACCTGCCTAGCCGATGCATCAATCGAGGTCGTGGTACCGGCGCAATCCCTTGCGCGTCGAATGCGCCCGGTCGAAGAAAGCGTACGTGCCCTGCGCACTCGAACCGCGAGCCGCGTAACGATGTCGTGTGCGGGACGATTGTGAAGAGAGCGCGGTCCGAGTCACCCGGTGCGACGCTGAGGACGAGGCACGGTCGAATCTTCCCTTCCATGCCCATGTCGACGAGCCAGACTTCTCCGCGATGCGGGAAGCTCACTCAGACTGTTCCTCGGCATCGTACGCGACGAACAACGCGTCGGTTGCGGAAACCAACTCCTCGTCAGAAATCGCGCCGTAGTCCATGTGGCTGGCGATCTGAAGAAGCTTTGACAGTACTTCTCGTTTCTCGGGCTCAGGAAGCGCCTCGAAATCTTCGATAAATTGTTCGGCTGCGGCGGTCATGACGTGATTCTACGGCGTCTTTGGCACAGCACCCAATTCGCCGTCACCCTCGTGAAAACTAGAACCCGCCGCCCGCCCCGCCGCCGCCGTAGGACTTGTCGGTGGGACCAGCGGAGTCGGACAGATCGGGGCCGCTGTGCTGGTGCGACGCTGGCGCTCCGTGCGGGGCGACGGTGAGGATCCCTCCGATCTGCATCGCTTCGTCATACGCACCCACACGCACTGGCGTGACCACGAACCCGTGCGTGGCGTTGCGCAGCATACGGCTGAGAATGACGGCAATGGCCGCTACGAGCACACCCGCGGCGATCAGTTTGACCTCGGTGGGGTAATCGAAGAGATCGCGCAGCTCGATCGCCGCGCAAGCCGTCGATAGTGTCGCTGAAACGAGGAGCACACGATCGCGCCAGGCGATGCCGCATGCGAACAGCACGATCGACGTCGTGCCGAGGATGAGGGCGACCGGGACGTTGGTGGGAAGGGAGTCTTTGAAAATCCTCTGGATGATCGTGGCCACGTAACCGGTCACCGGCATCGCCAGCACCAGGCCGGCGAGGAACTGCTCCGTCGATGGCCGCTGCCACACCCGCCGCAGCGCGATGGCGGCGGCGATGGCGATCGCCTCCGCGGTGATCATCGCCGGAAGCGGCTGGTGATTCCACTTCGCTGCGATATAGGCGATGACCAGAATCGTCGCCACCACGCCGAAGAACGTGTTGCGCATGCGCCAGCCGGAAAGCGCCGCGGCGGCGGCGAAGACCAGGATGGCCTCGACTTTCCCCGAGCTCGGCAATCCGAAGATGAAGGCGAACGTGCCGCAGATCCAGAGGCCAGATTCGATCCCGGTGCGGAAGAAGTGATGCTTGCGGATCAGCCATTCAGCCGTGCCGATTGCTGCCGCGGCAGAGAGCAGCCCTTTCGGCATCATCAGGAGGCTGAAGAATCCGAAAAACGTCGAGACCGCGATGGCGGCGAGGACCGTGAAGACGATCCGCAGGAGCATCCCGTAGTGCTTCCACGGCGTCTCGACTTTGATTCCGGGAACGAGCCGCTGCAATGACTCTGCGCGCTCCTCGGCGACCGACGGTCCGGGGAACCACTCGTTCATGCCAGCCTCCGCAGCCGCGCGTGCGAGATGAAGAGTCCGATGATGGCCGCGATCGTGGAGACCAGGAGATAGAGCGCGATGAGCACCTCCTCATGAATCGCATCGCAGATCACGATGTCTACGGCGATGGTTCCGTACACCCAGGCGTAGATGACGAACGTCCCCTCGCGGAAGCGGCGGCCGTAGAGCATCGAAGCCACGGCCAGCGCGATGGTGATCGCGCACCCGATCGGCCGCGTCTCTTTGTGCGCTGCAAGCGTCAAACCGCCCCAGAAAGCGAGGTTGGCGGCAAAGTGATCGAAGAGAGAACTGAACGTCGTCGCCGGCCGCACGGCTCGATCGATGAGACGCCACAGGATGACGACGACCGCGCAGAGGAACGCGCGTCCTGCCGTCTCGACCGGCGCATCGAAGATCGAATCGACGGTGCGCCGCTCGATCCCGAGCCATGCCGCGAGCGACGCAACGGACAACGAGAGCACCAGGCGCGAGTTGAAGAAATACGCCGTCGCCGCATGCAGCAGCGCCAGAAAGAGAAAGTGGCGGGACCAGCTCGCGCCGAGGAGGTGGTAGTGATGCTCGATGTATCCGACGTCGGCGCTGGCGAGGAGGGCGGCCAGAAGGAGCACGTAATCGTCGGCCAATGCGGCCTGGCGGCTTCGTTTGAAAAGCGACCACGCGTAACAGGCGATCGCGGCGATGCCGATCGTCGCGGCGATGGCCAGCGGACCGATGTCATCGAGGTGCTTGGAGATGTAGAGCCCGACGCCCCACGAGATCAACATCACGCCGGCCCACGTCAGCAGCCGCAGCTCGGGATAGATGCTTACGACCTCGCGGCGCTCGATGGCGATGAGCCGCGCGGCGGTGGCGTCATCGATCGCGCCGCTATCGCGGAGCGTGGTCAGCTCGGGTTCGAGGGAAAGCAAGGGGGGATTGTAAGCGTAGCGCCGCCGAGCCGGCGGCTGTACCGCCAGCGGCTCGCTGGCGGTTGTTGCCTATTGCCGCCGAGCCGGCGGCGGTACAGCCGGCGGGCCGCCAGCGCTACGCTGCGCGATACACTCGAATGCGTGCCGGTCATCCGTTTGCTCCGCCCCGCCCAGTGGCTGAAGAACGGGTTTGTGCTCGCGCCGCTGATCTTCTCGCGCTCTTTCACCTCGACCACCGCCGTCCTCCACTCCCTCGCCGCATTCGCCATCTTCTGCGGCGCTGCCTCGGTGGGCTACATCCTCAACGACCTCTTCGATCGAGAGAGCGACCGCGCCCATCCGGTCAAGCGTCTGCGCCCCATCGCCTCGGGTGAGATTTCGATCCGCGCCGCGATCGCGATCGTCGTCATCTCCACACCGATCCTTCTCGCCGCCGCCTTCTTCATCTCGCCGAAGTTTCTGCTGGCCGTGGCGCTCTACCTCGGCCTGACCACCTTCTACTCGATCCGGCTCAAGACGATGCCGATCATCGACCTCTTCGCCATCGCCACCGGATTCGTGTTGCGCGTGTGGGGCGGAGCGGTGGCGATCGACGTCGTGCTCTCGGTGTGGATGTTCATCACCACGCTCTCGCTGGCGCTCTACCTCGCTGCCACCAAGCGCCGTCAGGAACTCTTGACGACGTCCGCCGCGGGCGGGTTTCGGGCCGTGCTGCAGCACTACACCGTGGCGCTGATGGACTACTACTCCGTCATCGCCGTCGTGGCCACCTTCGTCTTCTACGGCCTCTACATCGTCACCGTGCGGCCGCAGCTGGCCGCCACCGTGCCGGTGGTGCTGTTCGGCGTCTTCCGCTACCGCTACCTGCTCGAGATCAGCCACGACGAATCGCCGACCGACCGCCTCGTGCGCGACCCGCAGATGATTCTCTGCGCACTTCTCTGGGCGGCCATCGCTGTGCTCGTGCTTTACTTCGAGCCGTCGTGATGTCGCGTCCGCATGTGGCCAACGCCGCCTTCGCACTGATCTTCGCCGCGTTCGCGTTCCTGCAGCTCTACCGCATCGCTTCGATCTCGCCGACGTGGGATGAGGGAACGGACATCGGCATCATCCACTGCCTGGCGACGACGCACGATCCATTCGCCTGCCTCGACGACATCTCGCAGACGCGCCTCCCGTTCTACATCCATGCCGCGATGCTGGCGATGACGCCGCGGATCGAGGCGCAATACCTGGTCAGCTTCCTTGTCAGCGCGCTGACGCTGCTCCTGCTCTACAACTTCGCCCGCCGCGAGTTTGGCGTGCCGGTGGCTACGATGACGGCCGCGCTCTATGTCCTCTCGCCACAGCTGCTGGCCTCGGGTCGGATGCTGCTGACGCATTCGAACATCCTCTTCACGCTGTTCACGACGGCGTCGTTCGTCGCGTTCTACGAGCTCGTGAAAACGAGGCAGCGCCGCTGGCTGGTCATCAGCGCGATCTTTTTTGGACTGGCAACCTCCTGCTCGATCCTCGGTGTCTTCAACGGCGTTTTCATCGCGCTCTTCTACGCGATGACCGTCATTCGCGAACGGCGCGCATCGTGGCTCGACCTCACCTTCCTGCCGATCGCCATCGCCACGTTCTTCGCCACCTCGGTGATTTATCTGCAACCGAAGCTGCTCGGCGCACTGATCCACGCCTGCACGCTGAGCGACGTTTACCCGTTCTGGAACTACCTCGGACTCGGATCGGCGCATGCGCCGTGGTACTTCCCGCTGGTCATCTTCGTGATCAAGATCGGACCGTGGTGGCTGGCGCTGGCGGCGATCTGCTGGTTCATCTCACGCCGTCCCGCCCCGCGGACGACCCAGCGCGCGTTTCTCGCCGCCTTCGCCATCAGCCTCGGGCTCAACTTCGCGCTCAAAGGATTCGTCTTCCGCTACGACGCGCCGCATCACCAGGTGCAGTTCTATCCGCTGGTCTGCCTCGTCATCGCCGCCGTTCTCCTCGGATTCGAGTTCCGCCGCCGCGTCTCCGCCCCGCTGGTTGCCGCCATTGCGGTCTGCTTCGCCATCCAGCTCTACGATGTCGTGCGCTTCTTTCCGAATTACCTCTTCTACGGCTCGCAATACGGCGATCGCTTCATCGGCGAGTTCTACGGACCGGCGGTCATGCACGCGCAGGATCGCGGACCGGTGAATGCCTTCATCGACAGCATCCTCGCGCGCGATCCGAACGTGAAGATCCTCGTCGCCGATCACAACGCCCTCGAGCGTCCGGAGCCGAATTTCGTTCCGTTCACGAAGCGCGATCCGTCGATGCGCTACGACTACGCGTTCGTCGACCGCCTGTTCGCGACGCACGTTCGTTTTCCGGAGCGGGATGCGTACAACGCGTACGTTGATGCGAACTACGTTCTCGATTACGAGTACGACTTTTCGGTGCGGGTATGGATGTATCGCGTAATGCGGCGGCGCTAAACCACGTACGCCACCGCGAACCCGACCTGCGCGGCCATCATCATCAGATACATGTGGCGCCACGACGGATGGTTCTCCGTCGCGGTCAGCTCGTCGGGATTGCGGACGATGAGCCAGACCGTGTAGGCGCCCCAGAGCGCCAGGGCGATGCCGAGGATCGTCAGGAACTTGCCGTTGCCCGTGAGGATGTGTGTGGCCGCGCCGAGGGGCATGAGCAGCCAGGGGAAGATGAAGAACGGCGCGATCATCCAGGCGGCGCGTTTCACGCCGAACGCGATCGGTAGCGTGCGGCAACCGCCGGCGCGATCGCCTTCGATGTCGCTGAAATCCTTCGTCGAGGCCGCGCCGAGGAGGAAGAGCATGAACACTGAGCCGATGAACCACGGCTCCGCGGTCGTGGCGTGAGCCACCATCGTCCAGCCAGCCACTTTCAGCAGACAGCCGCGCGGGATGGCGATGGTCAGATTCGCGCCGATCGGATGCGCCTTGGTCCGCCCGAGCGCGGGGACGGAGTAGACGAACGTGGAGATGAAAGCGATGAGGTAGATGGCGATGCACTCATGCCACGGCAGCGGCGCGAAGAACTTCGCGTTCCAGGTCGTGCAGGGATAGACCACCACCAGCCACGTGGGCACCAGGCCGAGGGCGTACATGATCCAGGTGAAGGTCCAGGCGCCTTTCAGCGAAACTTCACCCGTGACGATCGGCCGCTTCGGCTTGTTGATCCGATCGATCTCGAGGTCGTAGATCTGATTCAGCGAGTTGTTCGCTGCATTCAGAAACGACGCGCAGAGCGATCCGAGGACGATGGTCCAGATCACCGAGGAGGTCAGCGCACGTGTCGGATCGGGATTGTGGGCAGATCCCCACGCACAGACGGCCCCGGAAACGATGCCGAGGAGTGGTGGAAGAAGAGTGAACGGGCGGGCGAGGGCGATGTAGTGCTTCAAGGGACGGGAGTTTAGCGCGGCGGAGCGCCGGCCGCTGGCCGCCTGGAACGCCGCCGGCCCGGCGGCAGCTGTACCAATCCGCGCCAGCGAGCCGCTGGCGGTCCAGCCGCCGGGCCGCCAGCGCTCCGGCTCCACGGGAATTGCTGTTCCCGTTCGGTGTTAGGCTGCGGGATCAATTTGATATGAGCCGCAAGCCAAACTTCGACAACGATGCGGCCGAGGACGACGCCAATGTCGGACCGCCGCCATCGAGAAGCAGCATGAACGAAAGCAAAATCGCCCTTTTCATCGACTTCGAAAACATCGCCATCGGCGTCACCGACGCCAAGTACAAGAAATTCGAGGTGAACCTCCTCCTCGAGCGCCTGCTGGAGAAGGGGAAGATCGTCGTCAAACGCGCCTACTCCGACTGGGACAAGTTTCCCGACTACAAGCGCGAGCTGCACGAGGCCGCTATCGAGCTCATCGAGATCCCCGGCCGCGTTTACTCCGGCAAGAACTCGGCCGACATCCGCATGGTGGTCGACGCCATGGACATGGCCTGGTCGAAGGATCACATCAACATCTTCGTCATCGCCTCGGGCGACTCCGATTTCTCGCCGCTCGTGTCCAAGCTGAAGGAAAACGACAAGCACGTCATCGGCGTCGGCGTGAAGAATTCGTCGAGCGACCTGCTGATCGACAACTGCGACGAGTTCATCTTCTATGAGGATCTCGTCCGCGGCACGAAGGCGCCGTCGAACGTGACCTTCAAGGACAAGAAGCAGGGCGAGGTCTTCAAGCTCCTGATCGATTCGATCAAGGCGCTCATGCGCGAGAACAAAGAGATCCTCTGGGGCTCGATGATCAAGCAGACCATGCAGCGCAAGAAGCCGACCTTCAACGAGGAGTACTACGGCTACAACACCTTCAGCGATCTGCTCGAGGATGCGCAGAAGAACGACATCATCAAGATCAAGAAGGATGTGAAGAGCGGGTCGTACGTGATCACGGGGTTCGCGCAGCCGACGCCTTAACGTTCCTCCCGCTTTCTACTCGCGAAGATCCACACCACGAGCACCAGCAGGACCACGCCGAAGAAGAGCGAGTGCGTGGCCGTGCTGACCAGCCGCATGGCCGCGCGCAACGCGAGACCTCCGAAGAGGATGGCCAGGACGGCGGCGATGGCCAGCTTAATGGTGGTGGAAAGTCTCAATCGGCCGCGAGGATAGTCGATTCGGCGGCCGGCAGCGCGGGCGCCCAATCGTGGACGCCTTTGATCCGCATCGCTGCCGCGCGAAGGTACTTGCGCAGACGCGGCGCGCGCGCGACCACCCCTTCGATGAGATGCGAGAGCGGCTCGAAAAGGCGCACGCGCAGGGAGGCTTTCCGGTCGACGCAGTGAATGATGGCCCGCGCGCCGAGGATCAGGCGGGAAAGCGCGGCAACCTTGCGGCGATGGACGCGATCGCAGAAGACGACGAAGCGCGCCACGACGCCGGCGTGATGCTCCGCCAGTCCCCGCGCAAAGATCAGGTTCTCCAGCGTGGTCATGGCGTGTTCTTCGAGGACGATTACCGGCGCCAGCATCAACTCCCGCAGATGCCCCGCCATGACCCAGGCCTCGGAAAGATTCGATCGCGGCGAGGTGCGGCCGCCGGACAGAATCACGAAATCGAGATTTTCACGAGCGATCAGCGGCGCTACCGATCGTACGTACCCGGGCAGGTCGTCATTCAGATCGTAGCCACAGACAATGCCGACAGAACGCATCTCGGTAGATTAGACGCCTTTTGTTCGACGTGTGGCGACGTCCTTCCCTCGCAACTGCCCGCATGCCGCCGCGATCTCGCGTCCTTTCGAGCGGCGCACGGTCACGGCCACGCCGTTGCGGACCAGCGTATCGACGAAGCGGTCGATCGATCCTTCCTTCGGCCGCTTCATCCAGGGCGGAAGGTTCGGATCCTCGTTGAAGGGGATGGCGTTCACCTTCACGCGCAGGCCGTGGATCAGCTTCGCCAGCGCCACGGCATCGAGATGCGAGTCGTTGTAGCCCGCCAGCAGCACGTACTCGATGGTGATCTCGCGTCCTTTCTCCGAGGGATAGCGCTTCAGCGACGCGATCAGCTCGTCGAGCGGATACTTCTTCGTGATCGGCATGATCTCTTCGCGGCGGCGCCGGTCGGGCGCATTGATCGACACCGCCAGATTCGGCCGCCGCGGCAGTTTGGCCAGCTCGTCGATGCCGGGGATGATGCCTGAGGTCGAGATCGTGATCCGCTTCGGAGCGATGCTGCGGTAGAGGACGTCGAGCGTCATCACCAGGTTCTCGAAATTCAGCAGCGGCTCGCCCATCCCCATGAAGACCACGTTCATCATCTCCATCGGCACGTTGTGCTCGTGCTGGATGGTGAAGAACTGGCCGAGCATCTCGCCCGGCGTCAGGTTGCGCCCCGCGCCGAAGAAGCCGGTGACGCAGAACGTGCAGCCGACCGCGCAGCCGGCCTGAGACGAGAGGCAGATGCTGGTGCGATCGCCCATCGGCATGTACACAGCCTCGATGCGATTGCCGTCGCGGAGGGTGAAGAGGTACTTCTGGCTGCCGTCCGCGGCCGGGGTGGTTCGCTCCACCACCTGCGGGAAATCAAGCCGGTAGTGCTCGGCCAGCGCGGTGCGCAGCTCCTTTGGAATGTTGGTCATGGCGTCGAAGGAATCGACGCCGTGGACGTACATCCACTCCTCGATCTGCTTTACGCGGAAGGGAGGGGAGACGATCGTGCCGAGCGCGCGTGCGAGTTGCGGCTGGGGCAGGTCGTACAGATTGGCGCCGTCATTCGTCACTGGCAGCCGGGAGTTTCTCCGCGCGGCGGGCGCCCCGCACCTTGCGGGTCGGATCGATGCCGAGGGCTCGCAGGAGGGCGAGATCGTTCACGTTGATGCGGAACTGCACCTGGCGATCGCTCTTGACCAGCATCCCCGCGGGAGCGGGTGCCGGCGTTTCCTCATCTTCGCCGATGCGGTTCAGGCCAATGGTGGCGTCGAGCACGACGTAGAGGTTGTAGCCCTGGTCGCGAATGCGCTGGATGTGGTCGTTGACGTCTTCAGAGTTGGAGATCGAATCGTTGATAGCCGAGCCGAGCTCTTTGAGAAGCTGCTTGATTTTGTCGTCCAAGGTCTGGTCCCCGGTGCTGAGGCAGTGTAGTACGCCGCCGGAGAAGGTCAATATTCCGAAGTGACGAAACGGAGCGTATGCTATTCGCCCTTCGCCGCCGCCGGTTCCAGGCCCGCCGCCACCGATTCCCACAGCTCCGACCAGTAGGCCAGATACTTCCAGCGTCCCCATTTGGCGTAGCGCCGCAGCATGGTGCGATCGGAGACCGCGCGTCCGCCGTGGTAGCGCTCGCGTACGAATCGCCGGAACTCGGTGTCGACGGCGATGAAGTCGTGCCGCCCGTCCATGGCCAGGAGGTGCGCCGCGCCGTACGGCCCAATCCCCGGCAGTTCGCGATAACTCTTGAACAACTCCTCGGTACTCTGCGACGGATCACTCAACTTGTTCATATCGATCTCGCCGCTGACGATGCCGGTGGCGAGGGTGTGAATCGATTTCGCGCGGTACCCGAGCCGGCAATCCTCCTGCAGCTCATCGGCGGAGAAACGGGCCACGTCCGCCGGATCGGGAAAGGCCGTCCGACCCGACTTCGTCTTTCGCCCGCACTTCTCGACCAGCAGTTCGGTCATCCGTACGGTCTGCCGCCACATGGTGTTGGTGGTGGTGATGATCTTGACGACGTCTTCGAACAGCGTGGCGCCGCATAGCAGGCGTCCGAATCCCGACGCCGGCACCCACGCGTGCGCCGCCGAGTTGCGCGAGAGCTCGACGAACTCGCTGGTGTCGACGCCGAGCTGGAACATGCGCCCGAGCTTGCGCCGAAGCTCGTCGCTCTCCTCCGCCCCTTCGACGCGCAACGAGCCGCCGTCGAACGAGATGGCCAGATCGACCGCCTTCCCGCCGAGGAGCTGGGGACGATGGAGGGTCTGCTCGTCGCGCGCCCAACGGAAGGGCGCGAGGAGATACCAGCCGTGCGAGACGACGGTGGAGGCGAAGTGGAAATGAGGAGGGGTTGGAATGGAGGCGACGGCCGGGATCGAACCGGCGAATGGAGGTTTTGCAGACCTCTGCCTTACCACTTGGCTACGTCGCCCATCGGAGGAAAGTGAGCGAGTGTAGTGAACCGCCCGCGGAGCGTCAATATTCGTGGGTTGACAGGTGTGACCGCTTCGGCGACCATGCCGCCCCTTCACGTTGACACTGTGGTGTAGCTCAGTTGGTAGAGCGCCGGATTGTTAATCCGGTGGTCGGAGGTTCGAGTCCTCCCGCCACAGCCAAACTTAACAACTTTCGCACGAACGACTTAGCCGAAACCTCTTCATCCGTCTTTTCCACCGTTTCAGACCAAGTGTCTAATCGCGCGTCTAACCAGCGGCGCGACAACATCGTTTCGCTCCGTTTGGAACGAGACGATCTGCGGGAAGAGGTCCTTGCATTCACTCCGGCGCATGGACCTGAAGAACCTCATCTCACGCATCGAGCTCGCAACCTCGCTCCGCGTCAACCCACAGACGATCGCGAAATGGACACGGCTCGGCCTCTTCCCGGAGCCGAAGGAATGCCTCTCGGACCGCGTCATCCTCTACGACCGCGACGAGGTGCGCCGCGCTCTCGCTCAGAGGAAGGCAGGGCGACGTCCCCGCGTCGCACCGAGACGCCGAAGCGCGTGAAACACCTGCGCCAGCGGCACGACCGACTCGTCGGTTTCACCTACGACGAAGCTGCCGGCGTCGCGCATTTCTCGATGTACGTGCCCGGCACGGCTGGCCGGGTCCGGAAACGCGCAACGGTACGTGCCGCCTCGTATGACCAGGCGGTGGGGCTCTGGTCCGCGTTCCGGAGCCGCGCCGCCGAGGGACTCCGACGCCCGTCGCCCGAGGCCCCGACGTTCTGCGAGTTCATCACCGACTACTTCCCGTCGATCGAAGCGAACGTCAAGGAGAAAACCGCGATCGACTACCGCTACAGCATTGACCGCCACTTGCTTCCGCAGCTCGGCGCGCTGCGCCTCACCGAGATCACATCGGGCGTTCTCAACCGCCTCGGCGCGTCCCTCAAGGCCTCGGGATACGCCGGCGCGACGGTGAACAAGTACATGACCCTCGCCGCGCTCCTCCTCGGCTACGCGGTGGAGTTCGACGTCATCCCGGAACTGCCGCTCAAGAAGAAACTCAAGAAGCAGAAGGCGAACAAACCGTGTCTCGAGCTCAATTCGGAAGAGCGGCGGCGTTCCTCGCGGCGTTCAACGACGAGCCACGCTTTTGCCGCTATCTCGCCGAGACGATGCCCAAAGGGAAACCCAGGCAAGCGAAGGATGGCCGCTTCGGATCGCGGCGAGCGTATGGCGCCGGGATGCGCGACGATAGCGACGCCGCGCACGCGTACTTCCTCCGCTTCCAGACTTCGAGGGATCTCTTTGTCGTGGCCCTTGAAACGGGCATCCGCTCGGGAGACCTCCGCGCAATGGCGCGCCATCATGTCGACTTCGAGGAGGGCTGGATACGTTTCATCCAGCAGAAGACGAGCAAGGAAGTCGTCATACCCATTTTGCACGAGTGCCGGCTCGCTCTTCAGAGTGCGCTCGCGTCTCGGGAAGTCTCCACTGACGATCCGGTCTTCGTCACCGAGACGGGTCTGCCCTACGGCCAATCGACGATGCGGCGCTATTTCAAGATCGCGAAGCGCCTGGCCGGGATCAACAGAAGAGTCCGCTTTCATGATTTACGCCATACCTATGGATGTGACTTAGCCACAGCAGGCGTACCGTTGGGGTTCATCGGGAAGGTCATGGGCCACACGAACGCGACGACGACGGAGACCCCTGAATTCTTCACGAAGTGTTAGTCCGAGCATCATTTAACTCCGTTCAGCGGCGCATGGTACTTGCTGCCAGCCAGGAGCAGCGAAGCACCTCGGGCGGACAGACCAAACGATCTTGCAGGACGATCCGCACCGTTCCCACGATAGATGCGATTTGGCTTTTCTTCTCGTGTTATCTGGTGGTACCGCCTCGGCCGATGGGTCACAAAGACCCAGCCCAGATGAACCGATCTGGAAGAGAAGCCGTTGCCCTTGTCTGCCGCTCTTCACGCCTCAAGCCGGAGCTGCCGACACGTCCGCTACGCGATCCAGTCATCATGAATGTCCTTCCATGAGATGGGTCGGTCCTTCTCGCCCGTCCAGACATTCCAGAACTCAGGATCACTCGACTGCGGCTGATGCTCTTTGGGGAGTCGCCGCATATCGACGAGTGCCGGGACCGCAGCGGCCCATCCAAGGAGAATTGCTTGACCGGCCGGAAGGCTGGGCAGCTCTCGAAGGAGTCCCCGCACATTGTCAGGAACTAGACGGGCGACCAGCTCTTGGTCACGGTCGTTCACCAGGCGGTGAAGAAGGAACGTGTTGCACTGTGCGAGAACTGTTGCCGACAACTCGGATGGTCGCTGCGACGAAAGAAGGAGTCCCAACCCGAATTTGCGACCCTCACGAGCGATCTTCTCAAACGTTGCTCTGCACATCTGGGCGGGTGACGCGATGTTCTCTACATCCTGCCGCTCCCGGTGAACAAACGTGTGTGCCTCTTCGAGGACCAAGACCGTTGGCAACTCTTCCCGGCAAAGCTTCCGGTAGCGTTGAACCGCCTCAAACGTAAAACGGGCGAGAACAGCGGTCACGATATGGATGATCTCGGACGGCACCAGCGACAGATCGATGACGGCGATCTGGCCGTTGTCGGCATTCGACCGACCGACGAACGAGTCGAGCCATTCGACGACGGTAAGCTCCTCTTCTGGAATCACGATCGCTCGAAGTCGATGGTCCGCCAACAGCATGCGGATGCGCATCGTCAGGTTGGCTACAAACTGCGCTTGGCCACCGCCTTCGCGTCGGGCAATCGTGTCAAGAAGATCCGGAAGCGCGGCTACATCAAACTTGATCGGAGAGTCTTCAGAGAATGTACTTGCGAAAGCCTCCTGCGGCAACGTCTCTTCTACGTCTTTGAGTAACTGTTCAACGGTTCGTAGATGTGTCTCACCAAAGTCATTGAATCCGGTCCTGCCAGCAGCGGATGTATACCGACGTTGTTCCGCTACCGTACGAAGGCCGTCAACCGCCAGTCGCAATGCGACATCAACATGTTCAGCCGCAGTCCCGGTGAACTGCTCAAGGTCTGTCGCGGTTTGCTGGATGTTCTCGCCCGCGTCCTTCCCACCCGGAAATCCTGTATAGGCGGGCGCTCCTCTAGCAATGAGTCCGCGAAACTGGACCAGGCGACCTCGAACCACCGTGCCGATTTGGCGTTCAGGTGTGGGAACAACCTCAGTCCCACCACGCATTGCGCGGAGTGCCTCCAGAAGGAGCGGTCGCTGTACACCCGGCGCTGCCTGAGCGAACGCGGCCCACTCACCGCTGTTCCACATCCAAGCCGGCACACCGAGCGGTGAAGTACCCTCACCGGCGGGCGGTACTTGGAAAATTCGAGGCTTGTTTGGGAGATCGTCGAACGTCTTCAAGTACTCGCCGTTCGGATCGAGGACGATGAATCGCGCATTCACGTGACCGCCCCGGTCTGCCTTCTCACGCTGGACGCGCGCCGCATCGATTGACCAGCGGATCAGGCCTGCCACGCTACACGACTTTCCGCTCCCAGTATTCCCGAGCACCGCCAGGTGCCGACCGAACAATTTGTCAGGATCGACGAACACCCGGGCGTTCGAAGCGAGGGGAGAAGTCCCTATGCGGAGTCTGCCATCGTCGCCTTCGGATTCGACGATCGAAGTGAGTTGCTCGATTGTAGGAATGAGCACCGGATCTCCGACCGACGGGAAGACTGCTACTCCACGTGAGAGAACGTAGGGTGCGCCGCGAGCGGAATCCTGGGATCGAAGAGTACCTACCGGGGTCACATGGAGCTTTCGAAGCGGAAACGGCAGGTCGATCAAGCCGAAGTCTTTGAGTCCCGTGCGCTTCGGAAAGGCCGAGCGCTCGACTCCCAGAAAGATGATGAGCCCGACCACCGCGCCAGCACCGCTTGGAATGAGCACGTAGCCATTGATACGTGGAAATCCCGTCGGAGTGCCCGCATTGAGCGCCACGCTTTGCGGTGCGTCCACATCGATGATGACGTGAATCTCATCCGGAGAAACGGATTCGACCGTTCCGACACAAAGCGCCGCGATCCGCTCAACCGGTGATGTCATCGCTCGCCTTGTCGTCAGGCTCTACCTTAGTTTCGCCTTGCCCCCGATTCGCAAGGAGTTGATGCATTCTGAACTGAATCGGGTCGATCGCGGGCTTTGGCAGGTAGTGCTCGATGAGCGACGGGAGGGCACCGAAGTGCGGGCCAATCATGAGGGAGATCTGCGCATCGCGGCCGACCTTGTCGCAGAATCGCTGGATTCGGCCGTCGCCATCGTCGAACGCGATGATCACGAGGTGCGTCGACGATAGCGACAACATGTGACGGATGACGCGATTGATATGGTCGTCGCCGAACCCGTACCCGTATGTCACGAGAGCAGCATTCGGACGACAGAGCGCGGCTGAGAAGTCGCGGAAGATCTCTGCGTAGGGGAAATCGTAGGTCTCGACATCCTTCGCAGGATTGGGATAAATGATGACCGTCTTGAACGGGTCCTTCGGAATTTCCGGGTGATTCTCTGCGGCCCCGAACCGAAGGCCAACCCGGCGTACGTCATCGCCTTCGAAGCGCCAGTCCAGGGAACCGTGCAGCTTTCCGATGCGAATCACCCCTTCCAGGTATCTGGGCTCGCCCCGGATGCCAGGAGGGTTGTAGTGAAGATCCACATCCACGCGCGAAGAGCGAAACATGGGATTCAACACACCCACAAATCGGTCGACGACACGAAGACCAGCAAGATCGCAGCCGCACTCAATCAGCCGATCGTAGTTTGACGTAAATACGTTGAGGCGTTCTCGCGATGCCGTCCTGCTAGCAAAACTGAGGAGGAAAGAGGTCAATGCATGCTGAGCTTCAAGACCCTCTTTCGAATCAGAGACGAAAGCACTGTCGAGGGCACGCTCTGTCGCGAGAACCGAGTTGAGGAAGGAAGTGAGCACGCAGTTGATCACACCCTCGACCGCCGTCCGACGCTTGTCATCGAGCACTTCGAGGCCGCTGAGAAGAGCCATCGCGCTCCGAAGCTCATCTTCAATGTTTGGTTTGCCGCGACCAACATGTTCGGCGCTCGTCTTCGCCGCAGCCTTGATGGCTGACTCAAGCTCGGCCGTCTGGGGTTCGGTACAGTCGTCCGTGAACTGCCACTCCCACGGAATCGGTGACATGGCAGTCGCAGCATCTCCGGCAATGGCCGCAATGCCGAGCGTGAATCCGCTACCTAGGAGGAGTGACAGGTGCTCCGTTTGGAACACGGAGGAAAGCCACGGTTCAACCTGGTTACGAAACTCTGAGGGATCCGGCGTATCGTCCGAGCGGAGGTACGCTCGACCAACACGGAGTAAGTGTTTTTCCGCACCCATTTCTCACCGTCTGCAATAAAGATTACCAGAATTCCGAGCTAACTTGCTGATTCTCATAAGGATAGGCGGAGGTCGACGACATCGCTTCGCCTGAACCATCAGCGCGGTCCCGGCCCGAACAACCGCAGCCTAATTGGTGCTTCAAGGCACCCAGCGCGTGAGAGCCTGCGCCACATTGATGGCGCGAATGGTGCCTGCTGCGGCGTCATGAAATGGTGCTCCGACTGGCAACTCGTCGGGAGCGAGATAGTCCTCTGCGCGACAGGTGAGCACGATAACCTGCGTGTTGACCGCGGTTCGCTGCAACACATTTCGGAACCACAGGAGTCGGTCGGGATCGCTATGTACGAGGTGATCGTCGAGAACGATCGTGCTCTTGAGCTGGTCGGCGATCGTAAGCCGGATCAATGCGGCGAGTTGGTCGCGTGTCCCGACCGACAACGCCTCAAGAACCTCGTTTTCACCCGAACTCGTCATCGTCTCGATCGCCTCTGTTCTTAGTGTGGCGTCGAGCCGCAACCCTCGGTAGCGGCCAGCAGTAAGCTCCTCGAATCTCGCGGTGACGGGGCCGGCCAGGGCGCGCCCGAGATGGGCACCCTCGTCGTTTTCGACTTCGCGAAGGGTGTCACGAAGGAGCTTCCAGGCATGCGCGTCGACTTCCAGCTCTCGCTCGCGCGTCTCTGCAGCAACAAGCGCCTCATCGATCCTCGCCGCTTCCTCACGCAGAGCCGCGCCACCTACTTTGGATAGCGCCCCCTCTTTCATGTTGAGCTCTTCCTTCGCTCGATCGTGTTCCCGGTTTGCCACCTGCACATTGCTTCTAGCCGACTCCACATCGACCACCGTGGCGGGCGGTTCGATCGGAAACGCCGTCAACTCGGCTTCTCGTTTCTGGACGAGAAGCATCGCGGCATTTCGATCCAACTTTTCCACTTGCAGGCGGATTTCATTCAGCGCTCCTCTGCGAGCGCTGCACTCGACGCGCAATGCGTCGAGTGCAGCCAAAGCACGATCGCCGCCTTCCTTCGCGATCCGATGGGCTTCCTGAGCACGCAGAAGCGCCGCCTGAGTCTTCTGACCTTTACTACTCGCCTCTGCTGTAAGCGACTGCAGATGCAACGCTGTCTCGGACTGCTCCCTCTCCAGAGAGAGGAGTGCCGCGCCAGTTTCTGATTGGAGCCCTTCAAGATTCGTCGACTGGAGCGTCGCCAGCTTCGCGTCTCGTTGCGCCTCCAATTCCGCTGTTCGCTTTTGCGTTTCGGAAAGTTGGTAATGAGCCATCGTCACATTTTGCTCACACGTCGCCAGCTCACCCTGCAGAGCGCGATGCTCCTGCGCCGATCCCTCGTGCAGGAGCTCTGCCTTCGATTCAGGCGGACTACCCAACTCTTTGTACCGTTCATCGAGGTGTTGAATGTCGTGAGTGCCGATCGCCAGTTTTCGCGTCTCGATCTCTTTGAGGGCGACTGATCCGGTGCCTGCCTTTCCTTCGTAGATCTTCGCCTGCTCCTGAAGGCCTTTCGCCTCGGAACGAAGTTGTTCTGCGGTTCTCTTCAGTTCAGCGAGCGCCACCTGATCTCGCTTCAGTTCTTCCAGAAGGTCTTCGACCTCGATCCTGGTCTTCACTTTCGCCCTGCTGAGGATGGGGACGGCTTCGTCCCGCCACCGAATGCGAAGCGCTTCGACCGCTTCTCGTTTCTCCACGCTGCCAGCGGTGATATCCACTTCTACGAGGTCGGCAATCGCTAGCTTCATCGTGCGCTCTGCTTCGAAAGCGCGATCCGAGGAGATCTCAACATCCACCAGTGCTTGCTGGTCGATCGTGGCTCGAATCGCCAACGCTGCTGATGGCCGGACTGCCACGGAGATTCCACCGCCGAGCGCGGCGTCGGCTTTCTCCAGATCGCGCTCGAGTTGCAGCAGAGCTTTGGATTGCTCCGCGCTTGGGAGGCTCTCGGAGAGCTTGGCAAGCTTCAACTCAGTCTTCCCTGCCTTTTTCTCGAGTGCGGCAGCCTCCGAGTGTTTCTTGTCTGCATCCCTCCTTGCGCTGAGTGCGGCGTCCCGGGCGTTGTTAGCCTCCTCGATTGAAGCGAGCGTGACGCGCCAGCGAACGAATGCAACGATTGCTCTTGCCAGTTCGAGCTCGATGCCTCCTGCCTGAAACTTCTCACGTGCAAGCTCGCGGCTCTTGAGCGCTTGCGCCAAGGACGTCTTGGCGGAGAGGACTGCGTTCTCCGCACGCTTGGCGTCGTCTCGTGCCTTGATCGCGGAGTCGATCTCTGTTTTCCTAGTACCCAGCGCGAGAAACCTCGCTGCCAGCTCGGAGGCCCGCTCGGCAAGCTGCGCTCGTCGCAGCTCTCGCTCACGTTCAGAGTCCTCGCTCGTCGCAACACGATGTGCCTCTTCGGCCGCATGCATAGCTGCTTCAGCCTTGTCGCATGCCTTGCCGGCCGAGCGAGCAATCTCCTCCTGCTTCTTGACACCCTCTTCCAAGACATCCAGCTCGACTGTCAACGCGTTGCGCCGGCTGATCTCTGCGTCGATGGCAGCCAACGCGGCCTTCGCTTCCGCAACGCGGTCCGCGACCTCGACACGAGCTGCGGTGTTCGCGAAGCGACGTTCGACCGCCGTGAGTTTGGCGATCGCCTCATCGATTCGAACGATCGTCAGTGAGCGAGCCTCTCGTAGGACGTTCACCTGCTTCTCAATCTCAGAGGAATCCTCCAGCCGGCGAGCCAACGCTTCGCGCTCGGCCTTGAGCGCCTTCACCTTGTTGTCGGCCTCTTTGAATCGAGAGGACTGCCCGCGCTTGTGCCTCCCGGTCTCCGTGAAAAAGAGATCGACCTCACGCTGCGCAATCCCAAGCACCTCCTTGAAAAGCGGATCCTGCGCGAGGGTTGACAGAGCCTTTGTCAATCGCAGCTTTCCCGAGTCGTCAAGATCGTCCGCAATGCTCTGCTGGAGAATTTCATCAACCTCGGTCTGGGCGGCCAACAGAACATTCGCGAGAAAGCTGGTCGGAGCACCTCGCGGTCCGCTCTTTCCGCCCGGTGCCGGAATCCCCCAGCCAAGCATCGTGCGCAACTTTTCCTCCACCTGTCGCGCCTTGCAGTCCTGGGTGAAGGTGATCGAGTCCTTTGAATGCAATAGCTCGGCAGATGAGGGAGACGCCGTCCCGAACGTCTTCTTCACCCTCCAGAAATGGCCATCGTCATCGACCAGTGTCAGCTCAACACGCGGACTGTCAGAACCGAGCCACGACGTGAAGTTTTGTGCCTCCGCCGAGTTGGGTGGGACGAGCAGCGCGGCACGAACGGCAGCGGCGATTGTGGATTTACCGAGGTCGTTGGGACCGTAGAGGATGTTCAATCCCGGGCCGAAATCAATCTCGGCCCGCTTGATCACCTTGAACGCGTCGACCAATAGTTTCGTCAAGCGCACTACGATGCCTTCCTCTTCGAGGAACGGTAGAGGTGGAAGAGTGCGCGTTCCGCAACAAGGCGCTGCGCAGGATCCTCCGCTACGATCTTCAGTCGCGTGACTGCAGATCTCAACACATCCGGGAGATCAGCGCAGTACTGATCGACCGTCGTCGTTTCTAGCTGTAGCCCCTGACGGTCCAACTCGAGAACGCCAACTCTGGCGTGTCGCGCAGCCGTTCCTTGCAGCTCTTCCAGCAGCAACTCCGACTCGTCATATTCTGGCGCAGAGACCTTCATGTTGATTCCAAGACGCAGCACGCGATCGTCGAGATCCGGCCGGCGGACGAGCGCTCGGAGATCTTCCGGCGTCGTGATGTTCAGCTCTTCCCATGTCCAGTGTGCAACACGCTCCCGCCGGACTGTCGCTATTCGCTGTCGATTGATGAAGACCACGGCCACGTTGCCGGGGTCCTTCTCGTCAAAAGCCGTGGCTTCTGGCGCTCCTGGATAGATCGTCGGGGGGTGCTCTCGGTTCGGTGGGATGAAACGAAATCCGTGAGTGTCGCCGATTGCGAGATAGTCAAGACCTCGGGTAAGGACAGCATCGGAATTGATCGGGAAGTTGGTCTGCCAATCCTTTGCGTCGAAGGTGCTGCCGTGGACCATCCCGATCCGAATTCGTTCATCGCCGGCGGTCCGCTTCGGAATGGATTCGGTGGGATCGCGCTGACCAGCGTGCGACATGCATGGAACCGCATAGAGGACCGCGCCATTCGCGAACGTGTACTCGAAATCATCCCGATCCACGACATGAACCCATTCGGGCAGAAGGCCTCGGAACTTGTGACCTTGCGCCCAGACTGAATCCGCGGTGAGAGGATCATGGTTCCCTGGCAGCAGAAAGATCGGCCGTTTGCTCGAACTGTGTTTCCTGAGTCGCGCTGCGGCCTGTTCCCACCATTCTTTCGCGGGGCTCGGTTCGTCGAAGAGATCACCAGCGCAAAGAACGGCGTCTACAGCGTAACGGTCTGCCGCAAGGAGAATCCGATCAAGCACTTCGAGACGCGCTCGGCTCAGCTTCAGCGCTCCTTCCTCGGGGAAACTCCGAAAAAGGCGTCCGAGATGCCAGTCCGCGGTATGCAGTAGTTTCAACATGATGTCGTCCTCACCTGCAGCGGTCATTCGACCTCCAGATCCAGATCGAAGAGTTGGTCAACACGCGGGGGCGTGTATCGACGCTTATGGATGTGTTCCTGGTATCTCTGGAATGTTTCGTCGTCACGGTTCTCGAGTCGCTCAATCGCTCCGTCGACTTCTGTGAGCGCAGTCTCTACGCTTAGGAGGGAGCGCTCAGCCTCAGACCGCGCTGTGGAGCCGGTCGCGCCATCACGCCGCATTCGCGCCGCATCGATCTTGTCCTGCAGCGTTTGACGACGTCTTCTGAGGACCATCAGGCGATCCTCGATGAAGCGATCCGCTTGTTGCACTGCTTGTTGAAAGCGCTTCTGTTCCTCTGCATCGACCGACGATTGAATTGAAAAGAGAGCTTCGTCAGTCGCGTCTTGCAAGGCGTCATCGGTGATCGTGGAGTTCACCGGCGCCGCAGCGTTTCGCATACTTCCGCGAAGGAGCATCTCCGCGAGACGCTGCGGAACGACGCGCCCACTCTCAAGCATCATTACCGGCACGAGCAACTCGATTCGTTCGAAGCCGTCGAACGAGAGCTTGATTAAGCGTAGGCGTCCACGCTTGCCGGCGAGCTGAAGCAGTTCATCTGGCGCATCACCTGGCGGCCTGACCAGCGTCGACATTCTCGACGATGAGGCGCGAGCTTCCGCCACGGCTGCGAGCACAAGCTGGTGACTCAGATAGAGGGACTGGTGCTCCTTTGATGATCCGATCGCGGCCGTGGTTCCATCTCGCAGTTCCTCAGGCAATAGCGGCGAGGGCGCAACGTGAAGAAGCCTTTCGTCTCCGACCGCTTCGAATTTGTAGGGAATCGCTGACGCGTCCAGGTAACTGATCACTAGGGACTGCAGATCTCTGTCAAGTTCCGCGAGTGCCCCAGCGGTACCTTCTTTATGCTGGCGAAACACCCGCTGAATGTTTTCTTCGAGACGTTTCTCGATGAGATCAGCCGTTCGCGCGTGCGCCTCCTCGAAACGCTTTCGCTCTTCGGCCACTTTGTCACGAAGGGCCTGGAGTTCCGCCGTGACTTCATCCAGTGTTCTAGCTCGATCGTAGATGCGATGCAGTTCGGACTCGAAATCGCTGCCGAGGACGCTGACGAGGACTTCGCCGCGAAGATTCCCCGATGGGCGGTGGAGGACTTGATCCGATGCATCGAGAACCGTTCCGAACAGTTCGAGCTTCTGGCTCAGAATCTCCAATGTCAGGGCCTGCGCGAGGTTGTCCTTTGCGAGGAAGTTGATCACGGTTACGTCGTGCCGCTGGCCGTAGCGATGGCACCTTCCGATCCTTTGTTCGATGCGCTGCGGGTTCCACGGAAGGTCGTAGTTGACGATCGTGTCGCAGAACTGGAGGTTCAGTCCCTTTGCGCCTGCTTCGGTGGAGATGAACACCCGTGTGCGCGTCTTGAACTCGTGGACAAGGGCCAATCGAATCGCGATGTCTCGATTTGTCTTAGCGCCTTCCCCCTGAGGAATCTCGACGAGCCAGCGCTCGAGCGCCTCGTGCGCCCGCCGCGAGTTATTGGTCCCCGAGAAGAGGGTGATCTCGGAGTCTGTGATCAAGCGGCTTTCGACGAGGCGATCTCGCAGATAGCCTTGGGTCACGAGCGACTCAGTGAAGATCACCAACTTCCCAGTCCCATGCGAGCTAGCGCGTTCCGTCACGAACCGAAGCGACTGGAGCAACGCGCGGAACTTGCTGTCTTCTGAGCCAAGTCTTCCCGCCCGCTCGATGTAGCCCTCGACGCGCCTGAGTTCTTCTTTCAGGCCACCCGACTTGGGCGTTGAGCTCTCGTCGCTACCTTCCGAGTACTCGCTAGCGTCATCTTCGAGATCGGCGAGAAGATACCGGGTGTCGTCATCGTCCGATTGCGGCATCTCTCTGCCGCCCATCATTCGTCGCAGCCTCGCGGCTACTTTCTCGAGACTCACCGCAAGCGCGCGCGTGGACGACGCCATGAGTCTATGAAAGCTGAGAAGAAGAAGTTGCCGATGTCGCCCCTGGAACGCCAGAATGCCAGGCTCAAGGAGGTATTGCGTCACATCGTCGTAAAGCGCCTTCTCGGCCGGGCTCATTGAGTACTCGAAGAGCCGCGCCTCACGTCCGACGAACGGTTTTTCGAGAAAGTCCTGTGCCTCTCGACGAAGCGTCCGCTGCAGCACCACGTGAAGGCGGTTGCGCAGCTCTTCCTCCTGGCCTTCGGCAAGCTGACGGTCATCGCCCCCGCAGAAGACTTCGCGGAATGTCGCGAGATCCCCGAGCAGAGTCCCGAGTGGGTCAACATACTGAACGAGTCCCCAGAGCTCCACGAGATTGTTCTGCATTGGAGTTGCGGTAAGCAGGAGCACCGGCGTGCGGCTGGCGATCAGTACTTCGCGAAGCCGTCCAGCGGTCTGCGCCCCGATCGCGTCCTCCCTATACTGACCCAGCTTGTCAAAGCGTTTGTAGATGCCTGCGAAGACCTCGTGGGCCTCATCGATGACGCAGAGGTCAAACTCATCCGAGAGCAGAAGCGCGTCGCGCCCTTTTACGCTGCCCGCAGCTTCCCGTCCGATGAGGAAGACGCCATCTCCATCGAAGCCGCCGATCCGAGGCTCTGCTTCGATCACGTCAATGTTGAACAGCTGGTAAAGCTCCTGGCGCCACTGCCCGAGGAGCGGCTTCGGGGTTATCAGTAGAACGCGTCGGGCGCCCTCAGCCATGAGCTGTGCGATCACAAGACCGGCCTCGATCGTCTTCCCGAGGCCTACTTCGTCGGCGAGGATACAACCCCCTTCGCGGATGCGGCCAAGTGCGAAGATCACGGCGTCGATTTGGTGAGGGTTAGCATCCACCTTTGCGGCGCGCTGCGGAGCAGAGTAACGACGTCGCTCGTCGGAGCGCCGAAGGCGCACGAGATCCTCCGCTTGGTACCGGCGCTGCGCCGGATGCAGGAGGATTGATGAGGCCTCAGTCATGTCTTGGTTGACGTTAGCATGATGGGAGCGCGACGGCCGAGGAAGGAACTCATGACCAAACCAGAACTTGTCGACGCCATCCTTGCTGAAATGGAGCGGCTCTGGGGCGATGATGGACTTGGAGGTGAAGACACCGAGTATGAATGCCTGCCCAGACGTATGAACTCAAGGCCTTTCCTTGACATCCCGCCGATACCGATTCACCGGATGAAACTAAGGATTCTCGCAAGATCCGCAAGGCCGAGTCGACCGGGCGCCTGCGGAAGCAGCTCGGCGATCACAGGCAGCGCTAACGGCTCTGCTCGGGTGCGCAGCGCATCGCGACGCCGCATGTTGTTCGTGAGCACCACGATCGCACAGTCAGCGCCCCCCGCCCAGGTCGAAAGAACATCGCACAGCTTTTCGAGCTTTGGAAGGAAGATAGAAGCGAGGCTCTCGGAACCGCGGTCGATCTCGACGCCGAGAAGGAGCGCGGGTTGCTCGGGCGGCGAAACAAACGAAGCCAAGACGTCGGGGATTGCCGCTGGCCGCGGCGTGAACCGCCGTTGCAGCGCCCAGGCCGGCAGCAGGAGATCAGGTTTCCGCGCGGCTCGTCCGAGGACGACGAGCGCGTCGACGATCCAGAGCTGGTGTTCAATGTGGCCTTCCGCGATCGGGCTCCGAAGGACAAAGAGCTCGTTCGCATCGACTCCCTGTTGTACGAGATGCGCACGGCCGCGCGCGGTGAGCCGCAAGCGGTTGATCCCAATACCGCGCCACCGGGATGTCGCGATGAGATCGCGCTTCGTCGCGCGCTGAACGAATCGCGACACGACAACCTCGCTTACGTCCCCGAAAATCTGCTCGTGCAATTGGTACTGCGCCAGCTCGCCCGCCTGGCCGATGAACCCGAGCGCCGCGAGATCACGGGAACTGAGCGCGCCGCTACGCGGATCAGGGCCGCGGCGGGTGCGCCGCGCCTCTCGACCTGCTGAGGCTTCCGACTGGCTCGCCACTAAAGTGCCACTCACCTGACCAGCCATGTCAGTCGCGAGAACACCAAGCCGGTCGCTTGCACTCGCTCGTTTTGAAGACAGACTGCAGCACGGTCCCGCGGGTTTGGCGGGCGCGGTTCCGTTTCCTCGTGCCGGGCCGCTCGGCGAGGAGCGAAGAGCGGAGCGGCAACGAACGTTCGCGCGCCGGGCATCCCCCGGCGGGACCGTGTGCAGCTCGAGCGTTGGAGGTGTGCCAGCATTTCGTTACTTCGTTGCGAGCAAAGGCAGCTGTGTGTGAGATGCGACTACGTCGTTGATGAGGGGATCGATTCGCTCGATGAAGGCGCTCATCTGACTCTGATCAAGCGTTGCTTCAATCAAGAAGTGCGGAAACGGAACGAGCGGTCCGCCGTGATATGCACCGAGTTCTTTGTGGAAGTGGATGTTGAGGAAGGCGCCGAACTCCTCGTTGGCGATCTTTTCAACGTCGGCCCACGCCGAAGGGGCGATATCGAGCAGCTGTCCGTCTTCTGTTTCTGCTGAGATGGTGCGGTTGATGGTTATGTTCATGTGACTAGATAGTGTTGATGAGTGATGCACAGCAGCTTGCTTTGCAGACAACGGTAAGAAATGTGGCAGCCTCCTTTCGCTCAAGACGATGTTTGGGTTGAAGGACGCACAGGCGGTGTGCGTCGAAGAAGTTCCGAAGGTGTCGACCGATCGGAGCGTCGAGTCTTCAGAAGCGTAATGAAAAAGAATCGAGGGCATCACAGCACCCTGATCGCTGCCGTGCAGCGGTCGCACGGGAACGCCTTCGTGACCTGTTTGCAGGTCGTGCAGTAGAGCCGCGATCCGAACTCGGCCATCCCGCAGCGGCGGCAAAGCGCCAGGATGTCGAGCGGATTGCGGAAGCCGCAGTGCGGACAGTCGATGAATCCCTTGCGGAGTTCCGACAGATTGAAGAGGGACTCCACCGCCCGTCGCAGCCATTTCGCTGCGTAGATCGGCAGCGCCAACACGTAGAGGAGCGCGAGCGTGGCGTTCCACGCTACGGTCAACTTCTTCATTCCTCCTCCGTGGTCGTGAAGAAGCGTTTCAGGTCTGCGAGGTTCGTGATGGAGGGCTTGCGAGGTGTGCTCTTCGTTACCGCGGGTCTCGCTTCGCCCTGCTCCACAACCCGCGCTTCCCACTCCGCGATGAGCTTCATCGCGGTTGCGGTCGGGAGCATCGACTTCGCGGCGATCTCCCGGTTGAAGACATCGAGCAGCTGGTTCTCCGACACGTCGAGCGCGTTGCCAGGCTTCGGCACATCTGGCGCGCGCAACGGTAGGACCGGATTGCCTTTGACGAGAAAGAGGTAGCGCTGCCGCGCGAGTCCCGCCATCTCCCGGAGGTATGCGTCCCTCTTTGCGCTCTCGGTGCGACGGTCATCCGGAACGCCCACAACATGCGGCCAGAAAATCTGCGCGTCCTCGCGCGCCCGGAACCCCGCGATCCAGGTCGTGTTCAGAAGCACCGTGCGCACGACGCTGGCCGGCACCGCGTTCGAGAAATCTTGGGCGGTGAGGACGATGCCCATATTGACGCTCCTCAAGGTGCGCAAGCCGGTCAGAAGCGCCTCGACGTGATCTGCGTTCGCGTCCTCCAGGAACCGGACCGACTCTTCGAGCACGAATGATTTCGGCCGACGCGGATCGCGCCGTGGCGCGGCGCAGAGAACGTCGGTTGCCCGCCAAGCGGCGCGCTCGTAGCCGAGCGCCTGCGGCAAGGTGGTGGTGCACGCCGTGTTCACGAGCGTGATCGGCGCTTCTTTCATGAGGCCGAGCCTGTCCATTGCTTCCGCCGGGATGTAGGAGGCTCGCAGTTCCGGGAAGCTCGTGCCGTACTGCACGCGGCGCAGGAACCCGTCGCGGGTCTGGCGTGGCACCGTGAGATCGAAGTTCTCGAAGTAGTAGCGGACCTCCGGCTCCGGAACGCGCGTGAGGATGCCCTTGCGGAAACCGGTGTCGTGCATGAAGCGGACGGCGAAGCGGTAGCTCAGGGGGTACCGCAACTCGATCAGGAGCCAGTCGAACATGTAGAGGAGCTGCCGCATGGCGTCGGTGTAGCTCTGTGGACTCGTGCGGGTAGTCACGTCAGCGCGCAAGTGCGCGAGGTAAGCGTTTGAGATCTCGGTGAAGTGATTGTCGAAGGGCGTGAGCGGCGTGACGCGTTCGTGCGACCAGTCGATGACGCGCACCGATCGTTCGAGGAGCTCGCGGCCGGCATCGTTCGCGCCGAGCCACATGGCGGCTACGTACTTGCGGAACAGATCGAAGGTCTCAAACTTGGGATCGATAAGTTCCAGCTCGACGCCAACGTCAGCATGCCGGTGGGCGTCGAGGTGGAGGTCATCGATGACCTTATGGAGAGGCTCCAGGAGAAGGGCAATCAAGAGCCGTGATTTGCCCATGCCGGTGGCACCTAAGATCAGGGCGCTCATGAGGCCAAGCTCCCGACGCACCGTGACCTGCTCGCCCGAGGGCAGCGTGCCGAACGTCATCGGCTGCGCTCCATCCATCCGCTGCGCCGCCGCGGTGTAGAGCGCCGCGGGTGTCGGCGGCTCACCACCCATTCCCGCACGCTCGTTCGCCTGGGCACGCGCGTAGGAGGTGCTCTTACCTAATTTCAGCGCGAGATCGGTCCGGCCACGGCGGCGGCGGTAGAAGCGGCGAGGGACTTGAGGATGCCGGCCATGACTCACGATTCCTCTTCGTCGTCGTCGAAGAGCGACCGCGCGCGCTCCTCGTGCCGCTCGCGCTCGACCGGCCGCTTGCCCGACGAGCGCACATGCTTCCACTCACTTTCTTTGTCCTTCGGGCTCATCGTGAGCCGCTTTCTCACCAGCAAGATCAGGTAGGCGACGGGCGCGAGGAGTGCCAGCACGCCCACCACCTGAAGGAACCCGCCGCCCGTCATCGAGCCTCTGGGCGCAACAACGTGGGGCGAATCGTGCGCAAGCGCTCGCACAAGATCGACGAACACGTACGGCGCGAATGCGAGGAGCATGAGCGCCCCACTCATCCGCCGGAGCCTGCCCGCCACCTCCATCTTGCCAAGTGGCAAGGACACCATGAAGAGGACGCAGGCCCCGGCGATCGCGTAACAAATGAGAAGGTTGAGCATCGAAGTGTCAGTCCGTCGTGAAGACCGGCTGCGTGCGCGAAACGCTGTGGCGCTCCGCCCGCTGCAACGCTTCCTGTGTTTCCCGCTCCGCCCGCTCACGTCGCGCGACGTCCGCTGCCTCGTAGGCGCTGGGATCGACCACGGCCGCGGCATTGATCGCGGCCTTGCCGTCCAAGGCGCGCATCCGGGCGATATGGAATCGGATACCGTCCGGCCCGATCTCTGCGACCGAGAAATCATGGCCGCGCGTGATCGGATCGGTTGGTTGCTCGATCACGTCTCGCGCGAGAACCGAGGGATCTCTCCAGCCATCCGGGCTCTCGCGCATGAGGAGTGTCATGGTTGTCTTGCCATCGGTCGTGACTTCGAAGGGATCGCTCTCGGGGCGGATTTTGGCGACGATCTTCGTGACGTTCGCGTTCATGTGATCCGCGAACCACTGCCGATATGTCGGCTCAAGGGTGAGGTGTTCGGGCCGTCCCTGCGCGCCCAATACGGCAGCGGCGCCGGAGCGGGCCGTCACTTGCGCGAGTCGGCGGAAGAACCGCGCACCAATTTTCTGGTGCTCCTCGTCGCCGCGCTGCAGGACGGCGCGGAAACCCAGGAGCTCGTCGTTCGGCAGGCGGATGAGGAAATAGATGAGGACCGGTCGCTCGGCAAGGTTAGCGGTTTCGAGTGCGGTCGCGATCGCCTCCGGGTTGTCGAGGCTGAGGACGAGGGGCAGGTGCTTGAACTCACGCGAAGGCAGGACCTCCTCGACCCGCGCCTCGATGCCACGCGCGGGTATGCCTCGACGTTCCGCTTGGATGACGAGGGACTGCGCCCGCTCCGGCACCGGGTCAACGTAAATCGGCGCGAGCGTGAAGCGGTTCGAGGCGCGATTGAACTCTGCGAATGCGGGCTGCATTTAAAGTGCGCCGCGATTGGCGCCGCCGGCCAGTATCCCGACCTCGGCTCGCTCGGATTGGGTCTTCTTCGAAGAAGTGTAGCTAGGTGCGTTCGTTGGCATGGTCGTCTCCTTATTGGTGGTCAGGTTGGTTGGTGGATTGAGAGGGAAAACGAGGTACGAGTTCCAGAGCGGTTGAAGACTCACCCGGCGACTCCTCACCGCCGAGCTCCGCGCGGGCTGCGCGGTATGCGACGTCATAAATCGCCCGACGCCTTGCTGCTTCTTGCTGCCATTCGTCGCGGCGTTTGGCGAGCCGCGTCACGAAGTGCGTCGCGCCCGTTCGCGACGACGACGCCCGCTTGGTGCGGCGCTTGAGCTGACGTACGCGCCGCATGAGCGGCAACGCCGGCGCAAGGAGCCGCAGGATGTGCTCGGCCATCAAGGCCGGCCCAATGGTCACCGCTGTCATGATGACCGCCGTCGCGAAACCAACGGCCTTCGAGCCTCCTTCGGTTGCGTTGTCGTCGACCCGGATCACCGAAAGTGCGGCGATCAAAACCCCGAGCGCGGCAATTGCCCCGATCGAAAGGAGGCGGTTCGCCGTTCGCGAGGCAAGCCACGCCGTGAAGAAGACGCAGACCGCGAGCGCCGAGCCGAAGATGATCCGCTCCGGGTTCGCGAGCCCGATCGTCTTCATCACGTAGATCGCGCCGGCCGCTTCGAGAAAAGAAGAACGACGAGAAAGACGAAGAGAAGGCGCGCCGAGGGGTGGTGCGCCAGTTCGTCCTCATCGCGTCGCATGTCCTCCTGCAGTTCGGCAATGGTCGGGTCCTGGAGATGGCTGCCGACGTTTGCGTGCTGGAGGTTCTGGACCGGATCAAACGACGGCTCCGGACCTTGGCTCGCGACGACGTAGGAATCGGGCTGGTAGATGCCGCGCGCTGCGTCTTCGCGAGCGCGCTTGAGCACTGCACTTCGTACGATCATGGGTTGTTCTCCTTTTGGCTCTGTGGAACTTCATTTGAGAGGGTGGGGGCGCCATCCGTGACTTGGACATCGCGCGAACCCGCAGCGGCGAGTGCTGCCGCCCAGAGAGAGCGCACCTCAATGGCTCGCGCTACGGTCATGGGACATCGCCCGCCGTCGACCGGCGCAAGGTCGAGGAAGCACATCCGGACGTGGATGCCGGTGAGCAACGATGGTCCCAACACGCGCTTGCGCTGGAGCGACTGCACGAACATCGATGCACGAGGCAACTTGGCGCACTCGAAGTTCGCGAAGTCGGAGACCTCTAGGCCATCGCTCACGACGGTGATCCAGCGTTCGGCGCCCTGCGGTGCGGTTGCCAAAGACACGCGGGTTACGGTTTCCGCGATCGGCGAGCGAAACGCGTGGCAGCCGAGGCTCGGACGGGCGGCCGAAAGCGCATCACGCAGGCTCTTCGCGACCCATCGCGATTCCGCATCGTTAACGGCGCGGCGTCCGGATTGCTTCGGCTTCACGCTCGTCGCCGTCCACACGATCCGCGTTCTTTCGACCGTGGAGCCCTGCATCCAGAGACGGACGACGCTTCCTGGACGCGAAGCTGCGGCCGTAAGTGCAGGACGCAGCACGAGTGCAAGCGTGGATGCCGAGCACGTCGAACCTCGGCTACCATCGCAAGTCACGTCGTCCACGAGCGGCGCTGGCGCTGGCGAATCGATGAGCCCCATGTCAACGACGGTTCGCTTGCTCCAGTCGCAGCTTGCGAAGAGTCCTGCCAGAAGGGTGACGAGAATGACGAGGAGAACGGCGATGAGGCGGCGCGGCGTCACGCATCACCCCCCTTCGCCTCAGACGCGTTGCGAGTCTTGCGCTTCTTGCGCTCGGGCTGCGGGGCCTGGGTGAGTAGGACTGCGACCAATCTCACGGTGACCGGCCGGGCGCTGATGATCTGGGTGATGCAGTTGAGGCGGAGGGTATTGATCTCGGCCCCGCCGTCGTCGTTGGCTTTCGGGTCGAGATCTACATCACGGTTGTCGTTCATTCCTTGCTCCTATCGTTCATTCGCTGTTTACTTCAGCGACCAACGACAGGACGCACGCGTCGGACCGCTTCCGGACCAACTGCGAAACGGTTCCAAACGACCTTCCAACAGTATTCGCGCGACACCTACAACCGCGCCCTAGTGCGACTAGCATGAGACCCGACAGGTGTCTAACGCGCATAACCGCGAAAAGAGAGGGAGGCCGAACTGTGGGAGATAAGCCTTACCCTGACGCGACTGGCCATCGATTAATGCGTGGGAAGTGCGGGCGAGATCTCGCGCGAGGAGGTCGTGGTCCGTCGGTGCCCGCAATCAGATCGACTTCGCGAGTTCAATTCCGATCAACGCTTCTGCTACTACGCCCACCTGAATGCCTACTTCACGAAGGCCAGCAACTCCACCGCGGCGAAATCCTCGGTTACGTCGGCACCACCGGCAACCCGCCCAAGGAAATCTCCACTTCGCCCTAAGTTTCGATACTGAGAGGCAGGCGGAAAGGGACGTATGTCAATCCGTATCAGTTGCTGGCGTCGCAGGCGCCGTGATCGTGGCGACGATTCTCGCGACCTCTTCGGCGCATCCCCAGAAGACTGTAAAGCCGCTGCCGCCGTGTCCGTAGTTATGAATCACAGCCCGGCCATCGACATCCTCCAGTTCCAACCGCACTCCCCCCGGCCGCAGGGGACGCAGTCCCACGAGAGCGGTGGAGGTCTCGGCCTCGAGTGTGGAATCAGCAGCGGAGCACCGTTCGACGATCTCCGCGATTTCCTTCGCGTCCGGCGCCGGCGTGTCGTCGTTCGTATCCGATCCGCCAATCACACATTGGCCGCTGAGACGCCGGGGGATGATGTACATCAACTTGCCGCTATCGTATTCGTCGGCGTCGAGAATGGCGTACGGCTTTGCAGTACGGCCAAGGATCACGACGCCCCGGCCTGGCTTCATGGCCGCCGAATCCGCCATCCCCGAAAAATCGGGCCCGTCGATCCCAGCGCAATTCACGATGATCGAGAACCTGCCCTCAATCGCGGAGATCGCCCCGATCTTCTCTCCGCGGTGAATGCACTCCGCTCCGAATTTTTGCTCAAGCTGTCGCTCAAGATACCGAAGATAAACAGGCGTCTCGATGAGCGGGACATCGATGGCATATCCAAAACGACGGCGAGCGGGCAGATCCTCCGGTTTTAAATCCGTCGAAGGCGCCCAGGGCCGTTCGCTCTCCGGCAGCTGGTTTCTGCTAACGACCCGAAACTCGATCATCGAGATACCGACAACCGGGTCGGATTTTCCATTGGGTGGGATGAGAGCCTGCAAATGATTGAAGGTCGTTCGCGCCCATTCCCTCACCGCGGCCTTCGAATCCTCATCGTTCGGATCGCCGATATGATGCGGGAACCAGATAGCCGCCGCCGCTCCGGAGGTCGTGAAAGCACCGACTCTCTCAGCAAAAACCTCAACGCGATGTCCTTGCTCGGCAAGGACGATCGCGGTCGTCAGGCCCGATACGCCGCCGCCAATGACCGCAACGTGATGTTTCATGGAAAGGCGGTTCATCTCCTCATATTAGAGGATTTGTTGCTCTCGCTCGAATAGCTTATCGACTTTCAAACCGATCGAGCTTGAGCGACCGATCACGACACGGAGAGCAGCGGGTTTTCAATACAGTGCCTCCAATCCCAAATGCTCAGCTTGCTTGTGCTATTATTCCTTCCTGATGCACAGCTGCCCCCGAGCAGGATCGATCAGTCCCGACCCACCCGAATCCATCACAACGGTCGGTGGCGCGCTGTGCATACTGAAATGGCTAGAGGATACTTCTTCGACTGTGACATGTGGCCCGGGCACACATTCCCTTTCGGGCTGTGGTTTCGTGGTCACTGGCAATCCGGGACTGGCACTGAAGCCCGGCGCTTTTCGGGACGAGCTCGAAACAGAGCCCGCCTTTCGAAAGGACTGTCAGACTCCCGAGATCGAAAACGGAACGTGGGACGAAACGAACGTTTACGAGCACCTGAGGTTGAGAGTACCCCTTCACCAGCGCCTCTATCAGTCCGCCTTCGACTGGCTATGCCTGATGGAACACTACCTATTGCCGACGCGTCTTCTGGATTGGTCCGAGAGCATCCTGCCAGCCTTGTCCTTCGCCACAAGGAAACGACATGACATTGACGGCGAGATCATCGTCCTGAACGCGAAACGCCTCAATACCAGGAGCAAGAAACACCCCACGATCTCAACACCGACCGACGGGCATGTCGTCATTCGAGCCGAAATGGCAACGACACGCTCTCTGACCGGGTTACGTCTCAAATCAACCGTGCGCGCAGCGCTGGCTGAGGAAGGTCTTCTGCAGCCCGATGGCAGTTTGCCGCGAAACGTATGGCACTCGTTTCTGACACCGGTCGCCGTTTTCCCGAGCAGGCTCAATGATCGAATGACTTATCAAGCGAGTGTCTTCACCCTGCACGGGGGCAAGAAGTACGTCCCACGCCTGAGAAGACATTATCTCGGAAACACAATACCGGAACCGATCAGCCTCAGCGATCTGGACGACGATAAGGAACCTCCATTCCTTAAGCGCTTTTCGATACCCCAGTGCGCCAAGAAACCGATCCTGGAAGAGCTCTTCAGGCTGGGCATTCATGAGGGCACGCTCTTTCCCGAGGTCGATCGCCAAAAGTCGTATTTAAAGACGCTGTGGTGGTTCCCGGACAAAACTTCGCGCGAGGGCGGCAGCGGCTAGAACATGACAGTAAGGAGTCCCGCCAACTTTTTGGCAATTCATAACTCACGGGCTCAGGGAAAGAGGATGCGATGACTTCTAGCACAACGAGCTCTCCGGACGAACAAACCAAGGGGCTATACGACGTTGCGATCGTCGGCGGCGGTATAGCAGGTCTGTATGCAGCGTATCGCTTGCGTCAGATATGGAAGGCTGACGACGAAGCGGCGCGGGAACAACTTAGCACTCACCTCAAGCTCGCGGCTGGTCGGACCCTTCGGGTGGTTATTCTCGAAGAGAACCCGCTAGAGCTTGGCGGGCGGGTCCGCGCGGTCAAATTGCCGTTTCCCGGCGGGGCGGTGACCGCTGAGGTGGGGCCGATGAGGTTTACAACCCGTCAGAAGCTGGTGCGCCGGCTCCTCGACGATCTCGGAATCAGAACAATGCCATTCAAGGGCGAAGGTTTTGATACGAGTTACTTCCTCCGCGGAAAACACTTTAGCGACGACGACGTCAAGAGCGGTAAGTCGCCGTATAACCTGCAAAACACATCTGAACGGCCGGAACAGAACAAACACTTGGAAGAGCTAGTACAGATGGTGTTCGACAACACTGTGAAAGAGCTGTCAATCGATTCCGCTTCCTACACAAAAATCACGGACGACCCTAAACTCAGCGACACGGAAAAGACAGCACAATTCAACAAGGCCTATCTGTCTACGCTTCGCGCATTGGAAAAACTCCGAGATAAGATATTACGTGAAACGCTGACCCACGAAGAGTGGTTGGAGATCCAGGACCACTGTCTGCTGCGCGGCAAAATACATCTCCGCGATATTGGACTCTGGAACCTTCTGCACCACTATCTGAGTCCAGACGGAGCCAAACTGGTCGAGGATGGGTTTGGCTACGAATCGGTCCTCGGCAATTGGAATCTCTCGGACGCCATTCCGTGGTTCATCGACGACTTCAGCTTAGGGCAATCTTATGAAGCGGTGGAAAAAGGCTTCGGCGACCTGATCGTGCGACTTAAGGCGGCCTTGACGAACTCGGAAGAAGAGGAGAAACACCAACACCCATTTGCCAGTGAGATGTTCCTCAACACACGTGTGCGGGAGATCGGATTTGATCCAAGGGCAGACCTGTACAGCGTGCTCGCTACCACAACGGCGTTGCGTTACGAACATCAAAATGACGATGACCGCGTGGCCGCATCCAAAGAGTCAGATGCTGTAAAGAAAGCGAAAGAACTGACATGGTGGCAATTCAGCGCGCGGGCCGTCATACTTGCCATTCCCAAGGAACCGCTGTCTAAACTGCACGTCGCTGATCTGTTAAGCGACTGGTCTTCCGATGATGGCAAAACAACGAAAGAGTTGAATCGAGTACACAAGAGGAAGTGGCTGGCGGATCTCGATACGGTTCGGGCACATCGATTGGCCAAACTGGTGCAGGCATTTCGCACTCCCTGGTGGCGGTCTCCCGAACGCGCAAAGGGAGCGGGCGAACTTATCATCACCGACTTGCCTTTACGTCAAATCTATTACTGGGATCAAGAGTGGCTCGAAAAGAGGGGTCGGTACGAGTTCTATGTGAATGGCAACGTCACGACAGACGCTCCTGTAAGACAACCTGGCATCGGTGGCATTATTGTGGCGTACCTTGACGGCCATTACGTCTCTTACTGGCGGTTCATCACGACGGTCCAGCGACTCAATGCTCACCTCGAGACGTACCGTGAGGATGAAGATGGATTGATTGAACCGAGGGAGACTGACGAAGAGAAGATAATCAAGAGAATCAAATGCGCTGAGACTGCCGAAGGGAAAAGAATCAAATGCTTCGGCGATCGAATTTGGGGGTGGTCCGATCGGCCCGAGATATCTCGGAGGAGATGGGAGGACGATAGCAAGAAGGGTAACGTCGCGAGAATGAGGGAGTTTTATGGACGGTTGAAAGAAGAAGAGCCGTCAAAGCGCTGGACTGACCAGGAGCGGGTTCGATATCTGTATTTTCGGAAACACGGCCTGTTTGCACGCGCGTCCGACAAGATGACGCACATACTCAAAGACCTGCACGAGTCTCTCAAGAACGGACACAAGGTCACGCCCGAACCGCCCGTCGTGGGTGCCTATATGTTCTGGGACAATTTCGGAGACGAGCCGATACCCGAGGCAGGCTGGCACACGTGGGAGCCAGGCGCGAACTCAGAAGTGACTATGGAGGAGATGTCGCGGCCTTTCCGCACCGACGATGGTCACAATGAGAAGAAGCACAGAGTCTTCGTTTGTGGAGAGGCGTACTCGAGTGAGCAGGGCTGGATAGAAGGTGCCTTGAAGTCTGTAGAGAGACTAGTCGACAAGCTTGGCGTGCGACTCCCGGGCGATGTATGTAAACACGTTGGCGTCTGCAAAAAGGAGCATGATCACCCTGAGCCGTAGCCGGGCCAGGCCCGCCTCGACAAGAAACCGGATCAACGCGGAGGCGTGCTGGGGAACTCAGCCCTTCAGCTCAACGATCATCTCGATTTCCACGGCGAAGTTCAGAGGGATGGTCATGCCTACGGCGCTTCGTGCGTGTTTGCCGGCCTCGCCGAAGACACTGATGAGAAGGTCGCTGCATGCGTCGATCACGGATGGCGTCTGATCAAATCCGGGGGCGACGTTGACCATACCAAAGACCTTCACAATCCGGGCGATGAAGTCGATCGAGCCGGCGAGCGATTGCACGGCCCGGAGGCAGTTGATCGTGCAGAGCCGCGCGGCTTCCTGCGCCTCTTCGATCATCAGATCGCTACCCACCTTTCCCTTGATCGAACGATCATCGAGCACCGGAACCTGGCCTGAGGTGTAGACCAGGTTGCCGCTGCGGGTCGCGTGAAGCAGTCGTCCCGCGTCGAGGTTTAGTGGTGCAAGCGTGTATCCCTGACCAGCGAGCTGTTTTTCGAAAGACACGATTCATCCCCTCCCTCAGAAATAGCGATGCGGCGTTGGTTTTCTCACCGAGGCCGGGACGCTAAGATCGCGTCGTGATCTTACCCGACCTTTGCAACAGCAAGAAAAACCCTCGGGGCTCTTCCGGCGCACTCTGATATTCTTCATGCGTGCCATCCCGAACGTCCGCGGCTCGTGCGTCGCGCTCGACGCAAGAAACGGTCATCGATCCGGCTGGGCGATGGCGCTCTCGCGCGCTGGCGGATGCCAGCGATGAAACGCTGCGCGCTCCAAAGTAACCCCGACGGAGGATGAAGCAAGATGGCATCTCTCTCGATCAACCTGATTCCGGCGGAGATTCTCAGCCGTTTCAACGCCGACCAGATCGTCCTGATCTGCAACGAACAACTGGGAGGGAAGGTCTTTGGAACCACGACCTTCGATCCATCGTCGCTTCAGGAAATAGACGGATTGGAATCGCTTTCGGAGCTCCGTCAGCGTGAGAATGTCTACTCCATTACTGCCACGATCATGCAGTTGACACCGCTCATGATCGACAAGGCGGCCAGAGAATTCGAGCACCGGTTTCGAATCATCTCCGAACTGGATGCGCTTCTTCAGCACGAAGAAAAGGTGTACGTCGTGTATGCCGTCACCCACTTCAATCACAAGCCCTTTGAGGAACTGACCGTCTTCATCGGCGGCGACTGCTACCGCACGGGCAGCGAGATCAAGGACCTCGAGACCGTTTTGAGCCGGACGAAGAATCTGGCCCAGGCCATGATTCGCAAAGCGGTGCTCGTTTTCCCGGACATTCCGACGTTACACGGAGGAAAAAAAGGCGAATGGGTCATTGTGGACCGGACCGGCAGGAAAATCGACGGCATCTCCGAGGAAGCGATCGTGGCACTAGGCACGCTGATCATTCCCAAGGGAATCGCGTTCTTGAATGGACACAAAGAAAAAGTCGCTATTGAGAAAGGCATTTACCACTCCTTCCCATCTAGAAACTTCATGCGTCCTGATACAGCATCGCCGGACGTCCTGTCCGGACCGAACTGGAAGGCCATGTGCGATGTATGGGCGAAGCGCGATCTCGATCGTTCGTTCGTAACCTGCCTGCCGGAACCTCTGGGAGGCCCGCGCGTGACGTCCGCCTATCCGACCGGTTATGGCGTCGTGGCCACCGCGCTCAAGCTGGTCGGCTATCGATTTGAGAACAGGGACAAAGCAGGAATCCAGTTTCTCCTGGAAGCATTGGGCGGCGTCGGTCAGGCGACGGTCGAGGCGCTGATCAAAGAGAAAGGAATCTCTCCCAGTCAGATAACTGCCTTCGACAAATCTGCCGAGGCCTGCAAACAGGTATCCGATAAACACGGGATCAAGGCCAGGGCAATGACCCACGAAGATTTCTATAAGGGTCTCGACAACAGCCAGAGCTACGACGTCTGGATCAATAACGGCGAAGGCGATAACACGCGTCCTGAGCACGTGCAAAAGCTACTCGACTGCGGCGTGCGGCTCTTTTGCGGTGCGGCCAACAATTTCCTGAAGCTCAGAAACAGCGAGGAGAGCAGCACGGAGAACCTCAAGGCCGAATCACTGCAAAAGATTTTTCACGCGGGTGGCTGGGCCTGGCCGGATGAAGCGGCAAGCGGCGGCGGCTGGACGCTGGCAGTCATCGACGTGCTCACTCGAGCAAAAGGCGAACAATCCAACGCGCCCGGGGTGAAAGAGCAGATCCTGAAGACGATCATCTCCCGGAATGAGAAGCTTGTGGACGACGTGGTCTTGGGCGTGACGAGGGACGGCGAAGTGAACGGGGAAACCATCTGGAAAAAGGTTGAGCAGCTCATCAATGCCCGGGTTCAATCGACACTCGATAAGAGTTTTCCCGTGGGCGAGATCATGGAAAAGGCCGACGTCACACAGTGGAGTCTGACGTGATCGGATACAGGAAACTCAACGGAACGCGCGCCGCCGATCCTGCGTTCTGTGAGGCGGTGAACCGATGAACGAACCGACTCCCAACGATTACCGGCACGATGAGATCGAAGCCAAGTGGCAACAGCGCTGGGCCGAGAAGGGGCTCGATCGATCCGATATCGATCGTACGCGCCCGAAGCACTACGCGTTGACGATGCTTCCCTACCCGTCGGGCGATCTGCACATGGGGCACTGGTACTCGATGGCACCGCCCGATGCCCGCGCGCGCTTCATGCGCATGCGCGGCTACAACGTCCTTTTTCCGATGGGGTTCGATGCCTTCGGGCTGCCCGCGGAGAACGCGGCCATCAAGAACAACATCCATCCGAAAGAGTGGACCTACCGCAATATCGAACGGATGCGCAGGCAGCTTCGCTCGATGGGAGCGATGTTCGACTGGCGCCGGGAGATGGTCTCGGCCGATCCAAAGTATTACCGCTGGACGCAGTGGCTATTCCTGAAGCTATTCCATGGCGACCTCGCTTATCGCAAGAGCGCGGCGGTCGACTGGTGCCCGAGCTGCAATACGACACTGGCGCGCGAACAGGTGTGGGGCGATGATCGTCACTGCGAGCGCTGTGAGACGCCGGTCACACGTAAAGAGCTAGCACAATGGTTCTTCCGCGTGACGAAGTATGTCGAAGAGCTGCTCGACTTTTCCCAGATCGACTGGCCGGAAAGAGTGCGAACGCTGCAGACGAACTGGATCGGCCGCTCTACGGGAAGCTGGATTGCCTTCGCCATCGATACCGGCGCGAAATTGGAAGTATTCACCACGCGGCCCGATACACTTTGGGGAGTCACCTTCCTGACCATTGCTCCGGAACATGAGCTAGCCAGAGCCTGGGCACAGAAATCAACCGAAGTCGCTCACTATCTCGAACAGACCGCGCGTCAGTCGGACATCCAGCGGGAGGCCGCCGACCGCGAGAAGACCGGCGTATTCACCAGCCACTACGCCATCAGCCCGGTGACAGGCGAACAAATCCCCATCTGGGTAGCCGACTACGTCCTTGCCTCGTATGGAACCGGAGCGGTGATGGGCGTCCCCGCGCACGACGAACGCGACTTCGAGTTCGCCCGGAAGTTCGGCCTCGAGATTCGCACCGTCATCGAGCCGGAAGACGGCGATCGGCTTTCCGAGCCGCTCGAAGCCGCGTACACGGAGCATGGCCGAATGGTCAACTCCGGTCCGCTGAACGGTGTCTCCGCAGATCGCGCCGTCAATGAGGTGATCGAACATCTCGAGGCGTTGGGAGCGGGTCGTCGCGGCGTACAGTACCGGCTGCGCGACTGGCTCGTTTCGCGGCAGCGCTACTGGGGCACACCGATTCCGATCATCTACTGCCCGGCCTGTGGAATCGTTCCCGTGCCGGAAGATCAGGTGCCGGTCACGCTGCCCGACGACGTCGAATGGCGTCCAACTGGCGAGAGTCCCTTGAAGCTGCATCCGACGTGGCGGCATACGACCTGTCCCCGTTGCGGCGGTCCCGCCGAGCGCGAGACGGACACGCTGGACACGTTCCTCTGCTCCTCGTGGTACCACCTCCGCTACCTGAGCCCCGACTGCGACGACTGGCCATTCGACCGCGACGAATACGACTACTGGATGCCGGTGGATACGTATACCGGCGGCATCGAGCACGCCACGATGCACCTCATCTACACGCGGTTCTTCCACAAGGCGTTGCGCGACGCCGGCGTCACCCGCGAGCCGGAGCCCATGCTTCAACTACGAAACCAGGGCATCATCCTCGGCGAAGACTCGGAAAAGATGTCGAAAAGCCGCGGCAACGTCGTCGCGCCGGACGAACTGCTGGTCCGCTACGGCGCCGATACGATGCGCGCGCACCTGATGTTCTTCGCGCGTTGGGATCAGGGCGGACCGTGGAGCAGCGAGGGAATCTCCGGAACCGCGCGCTGGCTGCGCCGGGTGTGGGTTTCGTTCGTAGACGAACAAGATCCGTCAGGAACGAACGATGAGGCCACCCGGCGGCTCCGACGCAAACTCCATCAGACCATCCGCTCGGTCACACACGATTTCGAGTCGTTCGAGTTCAATACGATCATCGCCGCCCTCATGTCGTTGCATCGCGAACTCACCCGTGCGTTCAATGAGGGCTGTTCGCCCGAGGCGTGGCGTGAGGCCCGGGAGACATACCTGCGTTTGCTCGCGCCAGTCGCGCCGCACATTTCAGACGAGTTATGGGAGCGCATCGGCGGCACAGAATCGGTGCACGCACAATCCTGGCCGGCATGGAGCGAACGGCTCGCGGCTGAGGACGAGGTCACCGTCGCAGTACAGGTCAATGGCAAACTGCGCGCTAAGCTGATTGTGAGCGCCGATTCGACAGACGATGAATTGCGGCAGCTCGCGTTCGCCGAGCCGAACGTCGCGAAATACCTCCGGAATGCGAACGTAGAACGCGTCGTCATCGTGCCGCGGAAGCTGGTCAGCATCGTTACCAACTGAGGGCGGATATCCCGGGACCGACAAACTACGCTGGAAAGGAGATATCCGCGCATGTCTCACTCAACGCAGCTCCGGACGCTGATCTGCCGCGATTGCCCGGAGTGCGGTACTCTTTCGCATGCGGGCGCCGGTGAACGTGAGGCCTTTGTGCTGCTGACGAACACATCGCGGAGTCCATGAGCGAACAGTTAGAGACAATAAGGGCTGAGACTCGCGACGCAATTCGGCAGGCTAAAGCGGATCGCGAGCATCTCGTCCCAGTGCTTGGCGCTGGGATTTCGATCTCGCTTGGAGCGCCGAGTTGGAATGAGTTGGTCAAACGTCTCGCCGAAACCGCAGGCATCGAGAATCCGTCGGAAGACCCTGTCGAAGCCTTGGAATCGCTGAAGCGCCTCTTGGGCGATCGGGCATTCGAGAGGGCGGTACAACACGAGTTGTCGTTGCCTGCGACCGCTACTTCCCTGACTCTTCAAACGCTCGTTCAGGCGAGTCCCTCCTCAATCGTGACAACCAATCTGGACTACGCGATTGAGAACGCCTTCCGCTTGGGCGGCAAGCCGCTAGAAGCTCGGAATATTCTGTATGGAGTCAGGGAGGACCTGAATCTGTTTGGACCACATACGTCCGGAACACAGCTTCTGAAGCTTCATGGCAGCCTCGAGAGGCCTTGGACCTGGGTGCTCACAACCGAAGACTATGATCAAGTTTACGCAAGGGATAGCCGGGCGAGCGGACTGTTCAAGCACATCATACGCACGCCACTGTTCATTGGATTCTCGCTAAATGATCAAGATTTGGCGATGTGTCTGAGAATGGCGCAAGCTTGGAATCGCCCGAGTTACGCATTGGTGTCGACGCACGACGTGGGTCGGCGTCGAGCGGCGTTTGCGCGCTACGGGATAATCGCCATTCCCTTTGACTCTTTTGACCAGATTCCCGAGGTGCTGGACGAGGTGTTCGACGCGGAACCGCCTCGCGTGCGGATCGTGCTCTCTCCCCGAAGCACGACTGCAAAGATCGAAGTCGGTGCTGCGGCGGTTGGTTGGCCCTTGCCGGAACTCGAAACTGAAACGCTTGCCGGAACGGATGAGACGATAGCAATTCTCCGCAATGCCGTCGACGGCCGACCAATGCAGGCACTTACGGATCAAAGCGTACGCCGAGACAGTGGACAAAAGGGTGACTACCTCAACGGGCTTGGTCGACTGCTCGATATGGGGGGTAGGTCACCGATTCTTGATGCCGTCGTGTCAGGACTCTGTACATATTCCGACTTATTCTTTGGCAGAATACTCCCTCACGTCTTGAGCAATGCGACAGATGGTCTCTTTGAGTTCCTTACGATTGCGAGCAATCGCTTCACCGGTGCTGAGAAACAAAGGCTGGATAGGGAACTCCTGAGGAGACTCGAGGATCGATCAATCGCGCCGCCATCCCGCCGTGATTTGGCGAAGGTCCTAGCTCTCGCGAAGCTCCATCCTGCTCAAGCAACACCTCCCGTTACAGTAGACGTCGGGGCATTGAGGGTGTGCAAGTACCCACTGACTCGTTATCAGGTGGGGCAGCTATGTAATGATGTGGCCCTGACAGAGGAGCGCTCGGTGCGGCCGTTCACGCTTCAGGGTTGGGATGATGCCGAAACAGTTCTAGAGAGGCTTCGTGCCGCGACAGGACTATCGTGGCGGCTTCCGACCCGCGCGGAGTGGGAAACATTTGCACACGTTGGTGGCGATAGGTGGCCTTGGGGAAACGATGAGGTCCGTCACCTGATCCACGCACACCTTAACTTTAAGGGTCGTTCGTCCCCGAACGGGCCCATCGAGGTTGGATGCTTCCCCCAAGGTGCATCTCCAGAGGGCCTGCTGGACCTGATTGGCAATGCGTACGATCTGCTTGATGCAGAAAGAGAACGACTTGCTGGAGGCGCATGGACAACTGAGGTGACAGAAGGCCAGTCGTCTGCGCCAGGGGCTTTCGTCATGTTTGGAAGGATCGGCAGAGGGTCCGGAAACATTGGAATTCGTCCGGTGGTGAGCCTAAAAAGCGCAGCCAGCTAACAGCACACTCTACTGGGCAGCCGAGGCTCGCCGTTAGGCGTCCCGCCCTCAAAGTCGTATAGCCAAAACACATACCAGTAGGGCGCAAAGTGCGTCAACTGCACCGCGGCATCCGGCGGGACGCAGCGCGCGCCGATCAACAGAGGCGTTGCGTTGCGTCGGCATCAGGCCACGTTATTCGGCGAAGCCGACGATTGCCCATTCAAGTTCCGACGAATGAGCGCTGGCGAGGAACTCGAGTTCCCGATCAAGAGCCGCGGTGGCCATCGTCAGATCGCGTTCGGCGAAGTGCTCCAGCATTGCGACCTTCATGGCGATGTAGGCGAACACTCTGAGTCAATGTCATTCATCGGTTGGCTCCTTCTTTTGCTTCATCGTATTCAATGTCGCGATCAGGAAACATCGCAACGCGAGCCGCCTCCGCGCCTCGCGCAAAACGAATCGAAGCGAGCATCCTGATCAGAAACTGAGTGGGGTATGTCGCCCCCGCACGGCGCGTCTAACGCGTGTCTAATTCGCGCGTTTTCGCACAGGTGCGGACAAGTCCAGACCGAGGTAAACTGCTGAGGAAAGGAGATATCCGCGTATGTCCCGAGACAAACGTGGAGTTGTTAATCCGGTGGTCGCGGGATATCTCCAGACAAATCCAGACATCTCGTCATTTTGGATATTCCGTTGGGCCTTTGGGTTATGAGGCTCGCGAGCATCCGTGAAGCGTCCTGCAGCATGGCCTTCTCGCATCACCTCCCTCTGAAAACCGTCGAATTCTGCGGGAATCCAGCTCGATGGGCCCATGGGGTGGAGTTGGATGAGGTTGGAGAGAGTGTGCTTCGGGACTCCGGTGAGAAGCAACGCGGTCGCGTATCCCAGCTGCTGGTTTTTCATGGATCTGCACGTCGCAAGCGACGGCGTTCAGCTGCCGGCCGAGGAAGCACGCCCCGCTGAAAGGCCGAAGTAGAAGAGCTGGAGTCGCGACGAAGAGCCGCCCGCGCTGGGTGTGCCCAGGAATCCGAACTCTGTGTCCGTCCACCCTTCATGGAGGCTGCAGCAAGGACGGGTAGGGAAATGGCTGCAGCCCGTCACTCCTGTAATAGTGGGTCGTCGGGGAAGCGTGATACACGAGTGGTGGCTGCGTTTGATGCTGTCGTTTGACTTTGCGTCTTGCTCGGCCCTCCGTAGGATCGTCCGATGATGTTGTTGCACGCGCCCAACGCAAGATCTGTCGCCCCACCCCCGTCACCAGCTATACTGTTGTTCGATCCAAACATCATCAATGAGGAAAAGCGGCGCGCTGCGCAGCGCTCGAGGGGGAGCAGTCCTGTGAACAGCCCCGAGCATCTAATAAGTTGCGTTCTCAGGATCGGAACGCGCGGAGCACGATGGCTCATTTGCGCGATGGTCCTAGTGCCCGTTTGCGTATCGCAACTCTCTGCCGATCCGCTTACGAATCAAACCGTCGCACAAGAGCTTCTCCTTCGCCTGCAGCAAATCCACGCCACGCCGGATCACTGCGGCGTCGGATGCACGTCACCCGAGTTGCTGAACGCAGTCGAGAAACGGCTCTCGGTCTGCGTCACGCAACGACGCTCCGTCTACAAAAACGCCGACCCTCGAACCGCCGGTCTGAAACCGTGTTTCGACTTCGTTGGCGGACCTTTGCGCACGTCTGGCCGCAACGTCGCGGTACTCGCCGGTGTGCTCGAGCCCTACTTCATTCATCACGCACACACGGCAGGCCTTGGCTTTCTGGTCACCGGACGGCACCAGATGCTGGCACTCGCGGCCAGGGATGCGGATGCGATGGCCGAAGGTGTCGCGATCGCGTCGGCGCTGTCGGAGGCCCAAGCGGAAACGATCGCGATCTTGGGACTCGGCGGACTCAAGGATGCCGTGGCCACGATTGCGGCGCGCGACACGACTGCGGTTATTAAAGGACACGCCGCGCAAGCCCTTGTTGCGGCGATCGGGAAACTCTCCGGTGCCGGTCTACGAACGCCGTCACTCGATCGCTGGCAGGCATTCGTTTCCAAAGGCATCGTCATCGGATCCGCTCAATGCGGACCTCAACGCGCGTGCGCTGTCTTTCGTCCGATCACGAGCACGCCATCCGAGTCCGTGTCGGTCGCGGCATTCATCATCACGGACGGTCTGACTCTGCCTCTCGGCCTGACGATCCATCAGGTCCGGTTTCACGATGATGCGAGCGGCGGACACCTCGAGCTTCCAGCACCGGGACTGATTGCCAACGTCCGCGAGGACCAGACGGCACTCCGCGAGTCCCTGGTGCTCATGGGACTGCCGCGGCTTCTCGCCGAGCGCGCGACGTTCGGAGACTTGAGCGGCGGCATGCGAACGATCCCGATCGTTCTGGATTTACGCATCGCCGGTCTGACTTCGCCTGCTACTGAATCGACGACGATCGAATCGCTGATCGCGGCTGCGCAAGGGGGACGCCTCGACACGGCAGCACGCGCGTTTCGAGATGTCGCGCTACGTCATCTCGTTCGCGCTTTGAACTCGCCAGCATTCCGATGGAGCGTGTACGGCGACTCCGTCCGCGCCGCCTTTCGTGTCTCGAAAAACCTCGGCGACGACGTGCGTCTTGCCGCCAATTGGAATCTCGGTGCGCTCGGCGACATCGATTTCCCTATTCGCGTCACTACATCATCGAATGGCACGATCGTGCTCCTTCCCGGTGAGCACATCGTTCCGCCCGAAGCGATCGAACGATGGCTTCGCTCCGTTCGCGATCCAATCGCGACGAAGCTTGCGAACGCTGGGCAAGCGGCGGCTGTAGCAGGCAATCAGACATCGTCCGTCGTCGCCCGCGCGAAAGCCTTTGCGAACAGCGTCAACATCGCGTCGGTCCGTTTCGATCCGCAGAGTGACTCATACGGCGCAACTGTTCGTCTCGACCTTCCAGCTCCGTGGAATCGAGCCTTTCCGGTGTCGTTCTCGCCGCAACAAGCGCTCCCCGACATCGTCGAGCTGGTCTGGCCGGACGTGCAGCGGGCGCTTCTCGCGGAACTGGCCGCCCGAGCCCCGATCTCGTTGCCCGCTGATCTGGCAAGAAAGCGATTTAATACGCTCGGCGGCCAGGTGGAAGTACTTGCCGATCCGCCGCCGCAGATCGTCAACGGTGTCCTGAGTCTTTCGCTGCGAACGACCTTCGGAGCGAACACCCGCACCGTCGCGCAAGTTCGGATCGCGGGACACGTGTCGGGCTCCGACCTCTCGTTCACCAATCTCGACTTCTCCGCGGCGACGGTCGAAGGAGCCGGCTTCGGCGACCTCGTGGCGGACATCCTCGAGGCGAACGGCCTCGCCGTGCGCGACAAGGACGCGCTGGTTCACACCACCGATGTCCGCATCGTCGCGCGCAGCGTGGCCTTCCGCATGATCCTCCACGCTCCCTCTCTGTTCGACTCCGACGTCGACCTCGGCGACATCCGGCTCGGCGACAACATTCCGAACGACTTCGCCGAGCGCCTACTCGATCCCGCACAACGCGCGCTCCTCGACATCGGCGAGATCGGCAGCGTCGGCCCGATTCACAACATCACCGTCGACGCGAACCGCACAAACCTGATTCTGCAGTCGCAGTCGCGGAAACGACAGATCGTCGTCAATGCCGACGTCGAGTTCGAGGAGCCGATTCGCGGTTCTCTCCGCGTTCGCATCACCGTTGGCGCGGACGGCACCTTCCGCGTCGATCCCGTGGAGAGCCTCGAGTCGTGGCTCTCGCGGGCCCTCGGCATGATCGTTCCGGTGGTCAGCGTCGACCACCTGATTTCTGTGAGGGTGGGACGCGTTTCAAGCAATTTCCAGTATTCCCCACTGCGGTTCGACGCGGACCTCGACGTCACATTGTTCGATGCGCCTATGCCGTCGGTGCGCGTTACGGTCTCGCCGAAGCGGGTCACCTTTTCGGCGCTGCCGAAACTACCGTGGCCGAGCCCGTTCGTCGTTGCTCCGACTCTGCCGCTCAGCTTCTATGCGGTCGAGTCGTCTATCACCGCCGACATCGAGCGAGGAGCGCTCATCCTTGAGACTCACCTCACTTGTGCTGCATCGGTGAACGACGCGAAGCTAACGTGGCGGGGCGTGAATCTCAAAGCATCGCTGACCATCAATTTCCACGACGTCACCGCGACGGTTCGTGGCGATCTGCTTCTTTTGAACCACATGAATGTGATGTCGATGACCGGCACTCTGGATATTCCGCACGGTCAATTGAGCGGCGAGTCGCAGACCGGCGATTTTCTGCGCACATTCGTCGATCTGAGGCAGAACTTCTTTCTCGATGTTCCTTCGGCGCTGGTGACGAGCGGCGGCCAGTTCAGTGCACTGGGTCTTCAGTTCAAGGCCGATCTGACGGCCTCGCTTCGCAATCCGCCCACTGTGAAATTGCACGGTGACGCTTCGATCCTAGGCGAGTCGGTCGGTGTAGACGTCACGGCGGGACTTCCGCCCGCTGCGGCGTTCACCGCAACGGCCGGCCTGCGAATGCCGACCATCCTCGGACAGGAGCTCAGCAGCGGCAGACTCGTCCTGACTCCAACAGTAGTGCGCGTCTCGTTTTCAGTTCTCGGCAGTGAGATCACACTTCTTCTTCCCAATCTCAATGAGCTTAACGAAGACTTGCTCAAGAGAATCGTTCGGGAGCGACTCGGGAAGATCGACTTCGAGGCGCTCTTGGAGGCGCTCCGCGATCGCAACATTCAGATCTCGCTTTCGGGCGGCGGCAAAGGCGGCACGGACAATGGCTCGCCGGGCGGTCGCGAGGGTGGCGACTCGACTGCACCCTCCGGTGGGAACGCCGCCGGCGGAACGGGTGCGGGTGGTCGCGAGGGCGGAACCGGCGGTGACAGTGGCACTGGCGGCGACGGCGGCGAAAACTCGTCGGGAGTCGTCGAACCGAAGGCGACGACCGGGCCCAACCCCGCGACGGACGCTCGGCCAGAGGACGGCAAAGGGTCGAAACCCGAAAACCCGACGCCTGCAGCCGGGGGCGCCGGCGATGTCCGGACAATGGAAACTGGTTCGAGCTACTTAAGGATCACGCCAGAGGGACTGGTCACCGTAAAGGACGGCGTGCCTGGTCGTCCCCGACTACTCAATGGTGAGACGCGAGCGCACCTCCAACGGGCGGACGTCACGATGCTCAGTGACGGCGTCGACTACATGCTCACCACAGTGATGAATGAAGGAAGCCTCTGGCGCGTTTCATTCAATCCGCCTGCGCTGACGAGTATCGCGCATTTTCCACGCGACGCGTGGCGCACTCTCGATGGCCGCGATCTCTTCAACTGGCTCCGCCAGTGCCAGCAATCGCGCAGCTGCGACATCACACAGCACGTCTGGTTCCTCACGCTTCTCAGCGAATACGAGGAAAAGGCGCAGATCACGGACGTTCAGCTTCGCGCAGCGGAGGAGCAGCGTGATACCCCTGCGACTCTGATCGTGACCTGGACCGGCGATCGAGCAAAGGGCGCGCCGACCGACTGTGGGGGAACGCTGTACGTCCCGGGGCCGCACGTCAAACCGAAAAACGGCAACGCTCGAGTGATGCTCGAGACCGACATCGATCTGCGCGATGAGCGATGCCTGGCAGGAGCGCCGAAGGATCACGAAACAATCCCGGGAGGCTGGTCGCTTTCATTCATCACCATTCGTAATGGCAATTTCTCGTACCAAGAGCCGAGGTTTACCGCTTCAACGTCTGTCCCCGAGCCCAAGCCCGATCCAGGGCGGTGGTACCGAGCGCGCGCGAGCGGCGACCTCTACGCAAGCCCTGCCATCATCGCGACCCTGCTATCGCCCGCATCGATCGCCTCCGGGCGGCGCGATAACGTCCTGCGCCTCGCTTCACTGCACGCCGGCGGAAGTCTGACCAGCTATATCGGCGGCGACGGCGCGTCTCAGGTCCTAAATTTGGATGGCGCCTTTCTCATCGGCCCATCGGCGAAGAGCGCGATCCGGATCGCGCACGGCGCTGACGGCAACATAGCTTTGGCGGAATGCGTGCCCCGGTCGCGAGCGATCAGCCACTCCCTCGCCTCCATTCTCGACGAAGTATCCGACGAGGCATCCCACGACTCCTCCATTCTGCTTCTGCAGTCGCCGCAGTCGTGCAGTGCCACGGTTCTGTCATCCGTCTCGTCGAAGGAGTGGATGGCAAAGGGAGTGCTTGAATCGTCGAACGGTGCTTCGCGAGTATTCCGGGTGAACGGAAAAGTTCTGGCAGACCGGTTCGGCGCGTGGGCGGCGAGCGGAATGTACTTCGACGCTCCGCCCAATGCCGGCGCCTCCGTCCCCATATGGCTCATGAGCGCAATTCTCGGCCCCGGCGATAGCTGGTCGAGCTCGTTCAAGGCAAACCCGCTCGGCTTACTCGGTCTGAGCGCAGTGAAATGACACCAATGGACAGGAGCCACCGATGGCAAAGCACGATCCGGTTCAGCCCTTTCACACGACGTTTACGACGTTGATCCTATGTGGGTTCGTCGCCCTGATCGTCACGGGAGTGGCGTATTCCGTCGCGACTGTGGCGATCGTCGCCCATCTCGAGAAGCAGTACCACGCCGATCGCACAGTGTTGTCCGACCTACTCGGACAGGACACGCCGAACGCGCTGCCATCTTCCGCGCTGAACAATCCGGCGACATGGCAAGCGATTCTCACGCGTCTGCGTGACGACGGTAACCTCAGCACGTTGAGCGACGAGTCGGTCAAGCAGCTGCAATCCAATCTCGCGCGTGACTCGCGAGCCGATGCAGCTGCAGATCTCTCCGCTGTGGGATTGGCAATTGCGATCGCGCAAGTGGCCGGGAATTCTCGTGACGTCTCGATGCCCGCACTCGAGAAGCGGCATCAATACGAGACGCTGCTGGCCGGTCTTCTGGCCGGCGTGCCCGGTCAATTGCACGCGACTGCGATGTGCACGGCCGAGGTCGAGAAAAATCTGGCGACGAAACATTCCGTTGACTCCTCAGGCATTCCTCAATGCCGCGACGCCATCGGTTCTTCGAACGCGCGCAGGCTCTGGTCTGGAATGCGGATGCAGGGATTGGACTGGAGTCCGCGAAAAGACATCGCGCAGCAGATGTTCAAGCTGACGCAGGCGTGGGCTGACGACAGTACTTCGCGCTTCAACGGAGACGTACGGCGCAATGCCTTCCATCTCACTGAGGCGTTGCTTCAGACAGTCGATACGGCCGGCAACGTCAAGAAGGCGCGCATGTACTTCAATATCTTCGTCGGACCGATTCAGTTCACGCTGTACTACTTCTTCGTCTTTCTCGTCGTGCTGCTGATCGCGAGAATCTCCAAGCGGCGCCGGCTCCTGGCTACGTGGCTGCCGATTCGAGCGAAGATTCATGACCTCCGCTTGAATCCCGACGCGGGCGCTCTCGCTACGTCTCTCACGCAGATCACGCAGGCAAAGGGCGCCTTCTTTGCGCGGTCGTTCGAAGTGATCGCCGCTGAGCTTCATGACATCGAGCGCCAAGGCAAAATCCTCCGCGAAAACGATCCGACACTCATTCAGGCTCGCATCAGCAACACTGCCAACCAGCTCGCTGAACGCGCTATCGGTCACATGTGCAACTCCTTTGCGAATCTCACCGACAATTCGCGGTGGCTGATCCGCTGGCTGGCACGCTCGCTACCCGCTCTCGGCTTTCTGCATACCGTTCTCGGAATCGCATTCGCTCTCGTCAAAGCCGACCTGCTCGTGCGTGCGACGTCGTCCGCGGCGCGGGCCATGGCCATGCTGGAAGTCTCGAGCGTTCTGGGCGTCGCCTTCACGACGACGTTCCTGGCTTTGTTCGCCGGTCTCATCGCGAGCCTGATGATCGACTGGGAATTCTCCAAGGAAGACGCCTTCCTCGACGACTTCGAGACGATGCTCACTGTCAACATCAATCCGATTTACACGGCTCAACCGCAACAAGACGGCCGCACTCATGCTGCGTAAACGCCGCCCGATTCAGCCCGCGATCAGCCTGAGCTTCATCGACATGGTGAGCGGTGGGATGGCTGCGGCGCTGCTGCTCTTCCTCTCCGTCGCCGCGGCCGGCGGAAGCGGCGGCGTTGGAAATACGAAGGGACGTCACCGCGGAGAGGACAAATCGCAGCGGACAGGTGCTAGTCGCGCCCAGCTGTCGGTCGTGGATCTTCGATTCCACGGCCATATAGCGGGCCGCGACAATCTATTCACGGTTTCGGCAAATGATCGGCGCGAGCATGAGACGTCCGCATTCGTGACGAATACGGCTGGAGGCGACTCGTTCGTGACGATGATCGTGGCCGGATCAGAGCGTGTCGGCATCTACATGCGGACGGGACAAGTCGCGCCCGATGTCTCCGCGCGCGTTTGTCAAGCCGACCGTTGCAGTGCGTGGCTACCGTGCACTCCTTATTTGGAGAAGGAGGGACTACTCCTCATGTACGTCGATCCGATCGAGATGCCCGAGCCGTGAGACCACATCGCGCGCACAACGAAGCCTCGGAAGAGATGCTGACTCTCAGCTTTCTCGATACGCTCTGCTGCTGTCTCGGAGCGACGGTCCTGTTGTTCGTCGCTCTCGTCAGCACGCCCACAACCGACTCCGGCGCGACGCGTCGCGCGCGCGGGCACTTTCTGAGGGTCGTATACAAAAGCAGCGATCCGTCGGCGATTCTTCATTTCGCAGTGCGGACTCCCGCCGGCCGGCTCATCGATCTGCGGCCGCAGGACTTCAACGGAGACAACGTCTTTAAGTTCAATCTTCCCGTCTGGCGTGCGATGCGGTTGGTCGGACTCTCGCCAGCGTCTCGGCCGCTCAACGAGACGGGACATCGTTATGAGCTTCTGATCTCCGATCCGGCGATCGGTCATTGGCAGTTCTTTGCGCGCTATGCCGATCGCACTGACCCAACGGAACTGCTGTCGACCTCCGCACCCGTCGAAGTCACGAGGCGCGCGACCGCAAGCTTCGAGCTCACAACATCCACTGTTCGCGAGCATCTCGGGTTCGCTGAGACTATGTGCTCATCGCGACGATGCGAAGAGATTGAAGTACCCCCAGCAGTCGCTGCAACCACGAAATAATATCGGTACTCACGACCCGGAGCACGTGCGATAGCCCGACCGCGCGGCGTGAATGTCCAAACCATGTAATAGGCGCGAAGTCCATCAAGTCTGAGAACAGCGTGCTAGAGCAGCACGCTATGAAGGAGGCACTATGAATCGAGGCATTCTAGCAATCGGTATCTGCCTGATGTTTCCGTTGCGGGTCTTTGCGGTTGATCCTGAACTGATCAAAGCGGCCACCACCGACAAACCTGGCGCCTTTCACATCGTCATTCGAGAGCTGATCACGAGCAAGAATCAGAGCGACTGGACATCAAAGTACAACGCGACGGTTGAGGTCTTTAAAGGGAAAACGAAGGTGGCCACGTTCGCCGGCAGCACCTTGCCTAACTTCAAGCCCGGTGCCGGCAAGCCGGCCGACTGGGAGTACTCGGTCGTAATGGCGACATGCGCGTTCCCTGCTGGTCTGCGTAACCGCTATTACACATGGATCCGGGAATCAGGGAAGCGGGATCAGTTGAGGCTCGCAGCGCAGGTGCCGACGGTAAATGTCGGAGATGAGCGCATGCCGTTCAAATTTCTGACAAGGCTCATTTCCGATTCGCAGAAAGACGCGTACCGCTTCGCTACCGGCGTCCTCGTGCACTCCGGCTCCACTGCCGACTGGAGAGGATCTGCCGGCTGCTTGACCATCGCGCCCGCTGACGCCGCCGCGTTTTTCAGTCTCATGCCCGTGGGAGCCGTTGGAACGCTCGAGCTGGCGCGGGGAATCGAAGACGAGAGTGCTCAGCAGTCCTACTGCTACTGAGGTTCTGCTATTTTCATAGGCGAAAGGATCGGATAAAGGCTGAAGGCCGATCTCGACTGTCATGTCGAATGCGCGGGTGTCGCAGACAGCATCAAAGAGTCGCAAGGCGGGCCTCTGGTCGCAAGAGATGCTAGCGATGGCGGCCTTCGCCGTACGAACAGTGCCCCCTAAGCGCTGCTCCTGCAGCACCTAGTTGACTTGACCCGACGCGCAGTCTCGCTGCATTTGCCGACTCGAGCAGGACATCCGGGGTCACCCCGATATCTGGCGCGAGTTTCCGGCATCGAGCCGCGGCGAAGGAGAGCGCATCCTTCACGAGCACATCGAGCTTCTGCACGGATCGGGGGCGTGCGTGACCCGCCGCGTCGAAAAGAACGTCACCGGAAGCCTTCGGCGTCGGTACACTCGTGAGATGACGCAACCGCGATCTCTCATGAGCGTCGAGTACCGGCCAGCGATCGGGCCGGGCAGTAACACACCTCAACGGCGTTGCGCGCTTCGGCGACCGCGAGCGCTCGTGCACGGTCCTTTCCGTCGCCAAGAACACTTGGACAGATGCACGGATTCAGGAGCCGCTGTTACGCGCTGCCGCGTCTAACACGGTCTAGTTGGGGTCTGTTCGCACGTGTGCGGACCCGTCGCGACCGAGGTAACATGCTGAGGAAAGGAGATATCCGCGTATGTCCCGAGACAAACGCGGAGTTGTTAATCCGGTGGTCGGAGGTTCGAGTCCTCCCGCCACAGCCAGCGGCGACGCGCCGCGGCGAATTGGGAGCGCCCGTCAATCGCTGGCGCGGCGATCCTGCTCGGGACCGGGCAGCGCGTCACCTCGGTCGGTGGCCTCGTGCACTTCTGAATACATGTGCGTGAGCTCGAGGCCGAAGAAGAAGTTCTGCGCGGACCAGTAAGCCCATACCAGGAGAATCACGATCGAGCCGGCCGCACCGTATCGGGAGCCGACGGCGGCTTTGCCGAGGTAGAGGCCGAGAAAGAATTTGCCGAGGACAAAGAGCGTAGCGGTAATGATCGCGCCGGGCACGACATCGCCCCAGGGGACGCGCTTCTTCGGGAGGTACCGGAAGATCGCCGAGAAGAGGACCGCAATGACGATCGCGGACACGGAGAGCTGCATCAGGTGCCACAACGCTTCACCCCCTTTGAGGCGAGAGGCAGCGAAGCGGCCCGTCGTCGCGATTGCGGCATCCGCCAGAGCGGAGAGGAAGAGCAAGAGGGTGACGCCGAGAACCAACACGATCGACGCCAGCCGATGCCTGACGATCGCGATGAACCCGACAGGAGTGGCTCGTTCGACATGCCAGATCGCGCGAAGGGCATCACGGATCTGCCGATACATCCCACTCACACCGAAGAAGAGTCCGGAGAGGCCGATCAGCGAAGCGAGCCAGCCGGCGTTCGGAATCGCGGCTGCGTTGAGGATGTCCGTAACGGCTCCCGCGGCAGTGCTGCCAAAGAAGCTCGCGATGAGATGAGAGATACGCCGCTCCGCGACATGGCGCCCGAGGACCGTCGCGGCGACGTTGATCGCGACGAGCAACGCCGGGCCGATCGTGAACACAAGAAAGAATGCCAGCGCTGCGCCGAAGCGCGATGGATTGTGTCGCGAGAACGATTTGTACGTCCTGCGGAAGATGGAGAAAACGTTCACGCTGCGGAACCGGATGCGAGAGCGAGCATGGGAGTGCGATTCTACGCGGGCTTCGCCAGGAGGAGCTGCACGCGGGCCAGGACATCGGGGAGACGAAACGGTTTACTGAGGAAGTCGTTCGCTCCCCCTTCCAACGCCGCGAGCCTCAGAGCTGGATCGGCCGAGATGACCAGGATGGCAACCCGTGGGGTCTCTTCGGCCTCACCCAGTTGCTGCATGACTTGAAACCCCGTCATTTCCGGCATCTGGAGATCGAGCAGAATCAAGTCATAGTGATTCTCGAGATGCAGCGGCGCGACTTGTTTTGGGTCCGTCGTCGACGCCACATCGGCATATCCCGCACGGCGAAGCGCGAGCTCGAGCAGACGGACGTTCGACACCTGGTCGTCGACGATGAGTATCCGGACGGCAGGAACGTCAGTTGACAGGGGCGCGTCCCTTCTCCGCGAATTCGAGCGCGACGTTCAGCGCCTCCATAAATTCGCCAACCTTGATCGGTTTAGTCAGATAGCGGAAGAAGCCGGCCTCCAGGCCTCGTTGGATATCGCGAGCCATGGCGTTGGCGCTGAGTGCTAGAACCGGAATGTGCGCCGTGGTCTTGTCGTGGCGGAGAATTCTCAAGGCCTCGATCCCGCTGACACCGGGCAGGTTGATGTCCATCAGAATCACGTCGGGGAGACATGTCCGTGCGAGCTCGACGCCGCGCAGTCCGTCGACGGCGCTCAGCATACGCAGGTCGCTCCGGCGGCTGATGAGTCTCTCAACGAGGGTCAGGTTCGCCGGGTTGTCTTCTACATAGAGAAGGGTGCGCAGTGCCGCAGGAGTGGTGCTGGCCGATGGCGCGGGTGCGCTCGTTTCCATGGCAGCCGGGACTATGAGCGGCGCCGTCGATAGCAATTCGACCCAGAAAACGCTTCCCGTACCGATGTTGCTCGCCACGCCGATCGAGCCGTCCATCAGCTCCACCAGGCGCTTACTGACCACCAGTCCAATACCCGTTCCTTCTTCGCCGTTGGCCTCCTGTCCCAGGCGGCTGAAGGGCTGGAACAGCTGTGTGAGCCTTTCGGGCGAGAGTCCAGGCCCTGTGTCCGACACGGTGATCCGAACGCGGCCCGCGGTCATCTGCGCGCTGCAGTCAACGATGACGGATCCACCGGCCGTGTTGTACTTGATGGCGTTCGAAAGAAAGTTGATCAGGACCTGCTTGAGCCGTGTGCGGTCGGCATGCACATGAAAGTCGCCACCAGTGGCCGGAAAGCTCATGCGCACGCTGCGTCGGAGCGCCAGCGGCTCGACCATGGACTGACACTCGAGCAGCACTTCGTTGATTGAGACCTGCTCGAGCGAGATCGACAACTTTCCCGACTCGATCGCCGCGAGATCGAGAATCTCATTGATCAACTCCAGCAGATACCAGCCGGCGTTCACGATTTGCGTGATGCTTTCGGTTTGCGTTGGTGTCGGTGCCGGTGAATCCGATTCCATCAGCTGAGCGAAGCCCAGGATGGCGTTGAGCGGCGAGCGAAGCTCATGGCTCATGCTGGAAAGAAACTCGGACTTCGCGAGATTCGCTTTCTCCGCGACAGCCTTCGCGTTCGTCAGAACCGCCTCGACCTTGTTCCGCGCCGTCAGGTCGCGAGTCAATTTGGCAAAGCCACGAAGATTGCCTGCCTGATCGCGGATGGCGGTGATGACGATGTTTGCCCAGAACAGCGAGCCGTTCTTGCGAACACGCCACCCTTCGTCTTCGAATCGTCCGCTGGCCGCCGCCTGATCGAGATCCCGCTGCGGCTTCCCCTCCGCGACGTCGTCGCCCGGGTAGAAGAGCGCGAAGTGCTGCCCCATGATCTCGTCGGACTGAAATCCTTTGATCCGTTCCGCTCCGGTGTTCCAACTCACCACGCGTCCTTCCGGATCGAGCATCACGATCGCGTAATCCGAAACACTCTCCACCATCAATCGAAAGCTTTCTTCGGTCCATCGCAGCGTCTCTTCCACCCGTTTCCGTGCGCTGTTGTCCGTGCCGATGAGGAGATAGCCGATGATCGATGACTGGTCGTCCCGCAGCGCGGTCACGGAGACAATGGCCGGAAAGCGGCTACCGTCCTTCCTGATATAGGTGAGCTCGTAGATGTCTTCGATGCCGCGCGAGGCCTTGAAGGCGAGAGCGTCGAAGCCGGGCGTGATCGTGGTGCCGAGCTCGCGGCTCAAGGTTTCGGCACGGGCGATGACTTCCTGCGGATCGGAGATGTCGGCCGGCGTGATCCGGTCGATCACGTCTGCTGCCGAGTAGCCGAGCATTCGCTCCGCGCCAACATTGAACAGTTGAATGACGCCCTTGTCATCGGTAGCGATGCTGGAGAAGTTGGCGCTGTTGAGGATGGCGTTCTGGAGCGCGCCGGTCTTCAGCAGTGATTCCGCGCGCCGGACTTCGCTCGCCTGCTGGGCGGAGATGGTCTTCGTCGCGCGACGTGTGCGGGATCGTCTCGATGCAGTCATGTCCTGATCTTCGCGCTCGTGGACGAGCTAGCGCGGGGTAGGCTTTTGCCACCAAAGCAGACGCTCTTCCAAACTCCGAATAAGCAAGGAACGCGCCCTGCCAGACCAGCCGCCGATTTCATTTGTTCGTGGCAGTGAAGCCGCATTGGCAACAGTCACGGCTCGCTGAATCTCGAGCAGGTCCTCCCATCGGGGCCGGTCCACTGCCCTTCCCATGCATTCCAAGGAGAGAACATGAAATCCGCGCCGCTGAGCCTCGTGACCGACACCCCATCAACTAAAGCGCCGACCGGCATCACGGGGCTGGATGAAATGGTCGGTGGTGGATTCCCTCGGGGTCGGACGACGCTGCTGGTGGGCGGATCAGGCTCTGGCAAGACCATCCTGGCGTTGCAATTCCTGGTGAATGGCGTGCAGCGCTGCAACGAGCCAGGGATCTTCGTGGCGTTCGAAGAGACACCCAGGCGAATTATCGCCAACGCGGAAACGTTTGGGTGGAACCTCGCGGCGTTGCAGCCGGGCAAGCTGTTTTTCATGGACGCCCAGCCTCCCTATGATCTCGTTCAGTCGGGTACTTTCGACCTGACCGGTATGCTGGCAGCGCTCGGGGCTAAGGCCGCCGCCATGAAGGCCGGCCGCATCGTTTTTGATGCGCTCGATATCGTTCTGGCGCTGCTGCCCGACGCCGCTTCGCAGCGACGGGAGATCTACAGGCTGCACGCGTGGTTGTTGGAGCACGAGATGACCGGCATCATCACGTTGAAAGCCGGAGGATTCGAGAGTGGTGCGATCGGCGAACCATTCGGCTTCATACAATTCATGGTCGACTGCGCAGTCGTCCTCAATCACAAAGTGGTTCTCGGTGTGTCGCAACGCAATCTGCGCATACAGAAGTATCGCGGTTCGAGCTTTGACGAGAACGAGTCGCCATTTCTGATCGGCAAGGGGGGGTTCGAGGTCGCCGTGAGCCGGACCCTCGGGCGTGGGCAGGCCGAGGTGACCAGTGAACGCGTTTCGAGCGGCGTGGAACGCGTCGACACCATGCTCGGCGGCGGTTACTACCGCGGAGCAAGCGTGTTGATCACCGGTTTCCCGGGCACAGCCAAGACCACGTTGAGCGGTGCCTTCGCAGAAGCAGCCTGCGAACGCGGCGAGCGCACGATGTTCGTCAGTTTTGATTCCGATTCGAACGAGGTGATCCGCAACCTCGGCTCCGTCGGCATCCAGTTAGAGCGCTTCATCGAAGATGGGTCGCTGAACATGGTTTCGGCGCGCACGATCACAGGAAGTGCCGAGACGTATCTCGTGCGCATCAAGACTCTCGCGAAGGAACATCAAGCTCGCTGCCTGGTCGTCGATCCGATCTCGACACTATCCAAGTCAGGCAACGAATTGACAGCACACAGCGTGGCGGAACGATTGATCGACTGGGCGAAAGCCGAGGGCATCACTCTCGTCTGTACCAGCCTGCTCGACGAGATGTCCAGCCAGTCCGAGGGCGGTTCGCCATTGCAGATCTCGACCCTGGCGGATACCTGGATTCATCTCAACTACCTGGTCCAGGCGGGAGAGCGCAACCGCGGCATGTCGATCATCAAGTCGCGCGGGACCGCCCATTCCAACCAGGTGCGCGAGCTGGTCCTGAGTGATGCGGGAATCACGGTGACGGATACCTATACCGCGGGTGGCGAAGTCCTCATGGGTACCATGCGATGGGAGAAAGAGAGCGCGGAACGTCATGCCAATGAGGTCGCGGAAGTCGCCGCGAAACTCAAGAGCGCGAAGTTGGAGGCGGAAGAGGCCGAGCTCGAAGCCCGCGTGAAAGCTCTGCAGGTCGAGCTCGCGGCCAAACAGACGGAGAAGGAGCTCCTGGCCCGTAGTGCGGCCATTCACGAAAGGGAGTCGTCGCTGGGGCGCGACCGAATGCGCGAGCTTCGCGGGACCGATGAGGTGCTCACCACGCCGGTCGTGAAGCGATGAATCCCGAAGTGTTCCTTTTCCGCCTGTACGTTGCTGGAAAAGCGCCGAACTCCATGCAGGCGATTGCAAACTTGACGAAGCTTTGCGACGAGCATCTGGCGGAACGGCACGAGATCGAGATCGTGGACATCTGTGTAGATCCAGGGCGCGCGCTGGACGAAGAGATTTACATGACCCCAACCCTGATATGCGTCTCGCCCTACCCTGGCCACCGAATCGTGGGCACGCTCAGTAGTACTGAACCGATCCTGCAGATCCTGGGCTTGGGGCCGGCGAACCGACGAACATTTCCCGGCCTGAAGGATCGACACTCGGCACCGCAGGTCCGGCGGCCCGTCTAGCTTCGGTTCTGAGCCGCTGGACGCCGCCAATCGCGTTGCGATCAGCGCGGTCGACGCCACCACGTTGGGTTGGTCGCTACGGGATTTTGAACCCGAGCGCATCGGTGACGGCCCGCTCGCACTCGGCGAGATCGGCGATTTGGAAGACGCCGAACCCGAGGAGCGGCATCGAAACTGCGTTGCTGAGCGTGACCGTGGGTGTGGAGAACATAGGGTGATTTTCTAGGGACTCCGTGGAGGCTCGATCTGATCGAACCGCAGGTTGCTCTCCCCCTGTCCTCGCCCGGTTTCCCGCGTGCGGGCGATCCAAACGTACGTCCGGCCGCCGTACCAGCGCGTGCGCTGGTACGTGCGTTTGACGAGCGTCCCCGCGGACGGGATTTCTTCTTCCTCGATGTAGTAGGGCGGCGGGACTTCGGTCAGGAGGACGCCTTTGGGATTGATCACTTCTTTGGGAGGCATGCCGAGCTTGGGCATCTTCGCGCGCTGGAAGCGGATCTGTTGCACGCTGCCCGGCTGGTGGACCGGGAGGAACGGGATCCAGTTTTCGGGGACCGAGGTGCCGAGGAGGTAGCGGATGGTGGCGGGGGAGTTGAGGATGGGCGGCGGCTCGATGCCTGTCTTGTCCGCCGCGTCGTTACCGTTGATGCCGCGGTTCGTCGCATCAGGGATGCGTTCCTCGACGGCCCACACCATGTTCGCCATTTCGTCGCGCAGGTAATTCACCTGTTCGATCGGCGCGCTTTCCAGTGATTGCGTCAGTGCGGCGGGGAGGAAGAACTGGCGGTTGTAGACGCCGATCTGTCCTTTGTTCGACAGATTGAACATGCTCCAGCGCTGCCAGTCGTTGTCCGCGCCTTCATCCGCGGCGCCGATGACCGTGCGGTCGCCGAAGACGTCCGTGATCACGAGGCCGCGCACTTCGCAGAGCGTGTTGACCGGCATCTCGTACGGGATCACGAACCAGTCGTTGCCGTAGACCAGGCCCAGTTCCGCGAAGAGCAGCAGTAGATGATCCGTCGTCTGCGCATTGAGCTTGCCGAAGTTGATCTGGCGATTCTCCATCTCCCAGAAACGCGGATTGGGCATGCCCTTGAAGCTGGCCGCGGTAGGGATGAATGCGATCGGTTTCTGCGGCGCGGGCAGCGTCAGAGGATCGGGCGAATCAGTGGTGAGTGATGCTCCCGACGGATCGGCGTCGAACGAATACCAGTCCACGCGTCCTTCGTGATAGCGATTGGCATCGAGGAGCAGTTGCTCCTTCGCCGTCTTCGGGGCGGCGATGCGGAACCGGTACGTGAGCCGCTGCGGGTCCCACGCGCTCTCGGCGAGGCTCACCGGTTGCGAGTATTGGCGCGCCAGCCAGTTTCGCAGTTGCGTGAGGACGTCCTTCATCGCATCGGCGTCTCCGGCGTCGATGTCGGGCAGCGTGTCGCCCACGATCGCGTCGAGCACTTTCTTTCCGTCGATGGCGCGGGACTTCGTGGCGATGTAGAGCGCCAGCCCGTCCACCTGGCCGCGGAGCGTGCCCTCGAGGTTCGGATCGAAGGCGTAGTCGATGCGGTATTTCGGTTCGTACTTCGTGCGCAGCGCCGGAGGATGCAATTTCAGGAAGTACTGGCCGATCTGAACGCGCAGTGCATGCGTGAACGGCACCGTCTCGCGCTCGATCATCGTTTCGAGCGGGAGGGTCTCGTCGTACGCGCGTCCGGTCTCACCCTTCAACGCGACGCGGTCCACGTGCGCGTGGGAGGTGAGGAGGCGCGCGTCGACGGCGGTGCCGGCGTCTTCCATCTCCAGCTCGCCCATCTGCCACTGCCGCGTGAGCATCCACAGCGGATCGCGCACCTCGGCGCGGAGACTGCGCTCGAAGTCCTCCGTGCGCGCGCGCGGCTCGAGCCGGTTGTAGGCGGTGATCGACGGCTCGCGATAGATGACCTGGAGGAGTGCCGGATCGGCGACGAATTTCGCGTAGAGGTCGCTCATGGATTCTTCACCATCGTCGCGGCCAGAGTGGCCACCGTCGTGCTGATGTATTCAATGTTGAGGAGGAAGTCGAGCGAGATCGAGCTCTTGGCCGTGCTGAACTCCGCGATCGTCGACGGGATCAAGGTCGCGAAGCCCGTCAGGTTCTCGATCATGTCCGGCTCCACCGCGCGCAGCTTCGCGCGCTCGAAGGTGTCCAGCACCGTTGCCGTGAGCTCGTCCCACGTCCACTTGCCGTCGATCTTCGGCGCGATGGCCAGCAGCACCGCCGCGGGCGGCACGCTGTTCGGCTGATCGAAGTTGAAGGCGAGGCCCGTGACTTCGTTGCGCTGCGGCAGCATCTCCATCCATTCGTCGATGAGCAGGCCCGCCTGCGCGCTCGCGGGCGCGAACCCCTGCGGCAGGCACTGGACGATCGAGATCGTGTCGTGGAGGATCTCCGTCGTTTCGGGGAACTCCGTGCCGAGCCAGGTGTCGTTGGCGCGGAACGGAAGCTGGATCGGGCTGCAGGACGTGGCGGCGCCGTTGAACGTCTCGTCGAGCAGGAGCACGGTCGCAAACGTGTGCAGCGACGGACGCACCAGCGCCGCGCCGTGCAGCCATTCGTCGACGGGAAGGGCGATGCCGTTCGACCTGGCGTGCAGCAGCAGCTCGTCGCGATGCGCGTCCGCCTGGGCGACGTCAGCCTCGTCGAGAAACCCGAATTGCGGGATCACCACGAAGTCATCGCCGAAGAAGCGGCGCGCCATCGTCGTTAGCAGCGTGACCTGTTGCTGCGGTTTCATCGCCGCGAGCTTCGGCGCATCGACGTCGTGCGCCTTGGTCAGTTCGTCGTAGCGATCGAGGAGCGACGTGCCCTGCGCGAGCAGCGGATCGAGCTCCGCCGCGCTGTTGCCGAACATCGAGACCGGAAACGCGTGCGCGAATCCCGCGCCTGCGACGGCGATCAGTTTCGAGCGGAGGGCATCGGCGTCGGGTGTCATCGCGCCGACTTCATTCGTCAGATCGTTGAACAGACCATCGAACGCGGCCCGGATGTTTGCCACGCGCGTCGTGAGCTCCGGCGCGTCGATGTTGCCGGGGTTCTCCGGCGGCATGGCGACGTTCTTCGACGGCGGCGCGAAATCCTGCGCGGTGAGCGGCCGCGCCTTGCCGATCGATTCGCGCACGGCGTCGGCGAGCGGGAGGATCTCCGCGAACGAGCGCATCGCCGAAGCGCCCGCGTTTGCGAACTCGATCTTCACGACGATCGCGTCGTCGATCGACTTCGCGGTTGCGAACGCGTGCCGCACGCGGCGCTCGATCTCCGCCGGCCCGGCGTCCTCCGCCGATTTGCGCGTGAGATAGACGACGTCGATCGGTTGTAGTTGCAGGTTTGCAAGCGTGACGAAATCGCTGATCACTGCCGCGCCGACAGTCTCCACCTTGCAGCGCACCGTCGCCGGATCGCCGAGGAGCGAGGCGATCCAGTGATTGAGCGCGGGCTCCGCGTTTGCGCGCGCGGTCATGGCGATGCCCGGCCACGGATTGGCCGTTACGTTCGGATCGAAATGCAGCGCGACGCGGTTCGTGAATCCGAGGTCCGTGCCGCGCGAGGATGAGACCACTTCGATCTCGACGGGAAGCTGGCCGCCGGAGATCGCCTGCATCACCGCGGACGCGCGATCGAAGTTGCCCAGCGCGAGCTGATACGCACATTCGGCGGTGAGGATGTCGCGCAACGCATCGAGCGAATTCTCGATGTTCGATTTTTCCTTGCGCAGGGCGTCGATCTGCGCGGCATCGAGCGCGGGCAAGCTGGCGATCGAGGACGGGAACGCTCCCGTGTAACGCGCGAGATCGAGGCCGTTGACGACGGAGTAGTCCTCGATCGTCTCCGCGGGCTCATTCGAGAATCCCTGCCGCGGAAGTTTCGTGCGCCTGATCGGGAAGGCCTTGCGGAACACGGGCTTGAGGTGATCGAGGATCACCGGATCGACCGTGCGCGTGGTCCAGTCGTGCAGGCCGCGCTCGAAGAGGTAGCCGAGGAGTTGTTCGAGGGACTGGCCGTTGCGCACGCCGTCGATGAGATATTTCGCGCGGCGCACGCGCTCGGACGAGAGATTGACGGCGAGCGTTTCGCGTTCCTGCGGCGTGGCGTGCGTGAGATAGCCGCTGCGCAGAATGGCCGCGGCGGTGGCGTGATTGAGCGACGGCGTGTGTACGTATCCGCCGTTGTTCGGCGACACGTACAGATTCTCTTTCCCCTCGCGCAACTCCGCCGGCAACCGTCCGTCGGGCACCTTCACGCGACGTGCTTTCGCGGGACGCACGTTCTCGAGATAGCCGTAGCTGCCGAGGTACAGGCCCATCGGCCGCTCCTGCTGGGTGGACGTGCGCATTTGCCTGAGCCGCTGCTCGAAGAGCGCGGACTGCCACGCATCCAGCCGGTAGTTCAGCGTGTCGACGTGCTCCGCGAGCAATCGCTCCAGGCGCGCGGTCGGCAGTTTGCGCAGCACGTCGAGCGCAGACTTCGTCTTGGCGAGATGTTCGCCGACGTCGCTCCGCGGGCCGGTTGTGAACTGCGCGTGATGGACGTGCTCGTACAGCGGTGTGTCGGTCTGCTCGTTGGGAAGGATGCGATTCGCCGGCGCGCGGAACACTTCCCAATGCGACACGTCGGGCTGGCTGCTGATGTTCATGAACTTGCGGCTGCGCTGCAGCTCGTCCGCGGACATCTCATAGTGCTGCAGCAGTTGCCAGATGCTGTTGCGCGTCTCGTGCAGCAGCGCGTGGCGCAGCATCATGTAGAGCAGCGCGTTGGGTTTCTTCACGCCGCTGCCGAAATTCTCCTTCTCCAGCGCGTCGACGTCCTGCGCGTGCTCGAAGAGCCAGTCGGCGTAGTTGCTTCCCGTCCCCTTGTCGTACGGATCGATGGTCCGCTCCTCGGAAAGCGGCAAACTATCGATCAGATTCGTTCGATCGAGGCGCGTGTGGTAGTGCCGATAGATGAGCTGCAGCAGGAGTGGGATCGGTTTCGGCGTGCGGTGGTCGTGCTTGTCGTCGTATCCGAAGTTGCGCAGCCAGGCCAGCCCGGATGATTGTTCGAACGCCATGAGGAAGACATCGCCGAGGTATTGGCCGCCCCATGTGAATGCCTCGAGGTTGCGGAGATAGTCGTAGCTGTAACCGACGCGCTGGTAATAATCGGCGGACGTGGGCTGCAGGCCGAGGACGTTCATCAGACTCTCGCGCGCATTGCCCGCTTTGTTGATGTGCGCGAGCTGCGGTTTCAAGGTCGCCCAGCGCTGCTGGAGGTTGATGAGGATGCGGCGTACGTGCTCTTCGAAGGACACGCGCGCGAATTTCGGATACTCCCATTTCGGGAACGCGCTGGTGAGGAGCACGCCGTATGGCTGATTACCGACGCGGATCGCCGGCAACGGACCGCGCCCGGACACGTTTTCGGTGAAGAGCTGGCGCACCTTGTCGGTGGTCTCGCGATCCATCACCTCGTTCAGCATCGAGCTCAGGTAGTAGCCGAGCGTTCCCGCGTACAGCGCGCGATTCATCGCCACCGCTTCCGCGTGATCGGTCATGCCGCCGTTGCCGGCGTATTGCAGGGGGGCGTAGTTGATGCCCAGCGCATCGGCGAGACGCTGGCCGTCGGTTGCTTTCGACGGATCGTTGTCCGGTGTGAACGCGGGAGCGCCGGTCTCGACGAAGTAACTGACCTCGTGCAGCGGATCGTTCGAGTCGAACGCCGCATCGTCGTTGTCGGTGTTGTTCGTCGGCGAGCCCTGCCGCACCAGGCTGAAGCCTTTGGCGGAGTAGTGATGATTGTCGATGAGCTCTTCGACGAGCGTCTGCGCATCGGTGTGATCGGCGGAGTGTTTCAGCCCGAGGACGAGGAGCTGTTCGTAGCCTGCCGCCGCTTCCTGCGCGTTGAGGTGGATTTGAAATCCGAGTCCGCGCTCGACCGCTTCGTCGAAATCGAACAGCCACTTCAATTCCGGTCCGTAATCGAGCCGGCCGTTCGCGTCGCGTTGAATGGAAGGATTGCCGTCGTCTTCGAGCGGTGCCGGCCCCAGGACGACCGTGTCCGCGATCTGTTTGCCGTGGCGGATGAGAACCTGCTGGTGGTTGCGATAGCCGATAAGGACGAAACGGTCGGGGAGGACGCGCGAGTGCGGGGCCTGCGTCCACCGATCGGGTTTCGTCAGCTCGATCTTCGGGAACTGGAGGTTCGGATCCTGCGTGTCCCAGTTTGAAGGCTTCGTCTGCAGAGCGACCCAGGCCGCGCGATTCGCGCCATTCTTGTCGGCGAGCGTGCGCCAGGCGTCTTTCTTCTCTTCGTCCGTTGCGGCGGTGCGCAAGACGGTCCAGTAGTCCTTCCCGCGTTGTGCCTCGAGCTCGGTGAGGACTTTCTCGTGCGTGGTGACATGGATCTCGTCGGGGAAGACGCGCACGCAGAGATCGACGCCGTTGTCTGCGTCGCGATACTTCGCCTCCACGCGCAGCGGGAGCAGCATGATCGGTTTGTCGTCGCTCCACTGTTCGATGAGCGTTTCGGGAGTGATGTCGACGAAGAGGTTGTCGATGAGCGAGGCGACGCTGGTCTCGTGCTGGACGAGCGCCGCGTGCGACTCCGGCAGTTTCGTTTTGAGCTCGTCGAGCGTGTGCACGGCATCGGCCGAGCCGCCGCGCTGCGCGCGCAATGCTTTCAGTTGCCGCACGCGCAGCGAATAGAGATCCGACTGCGCCTCGTCGCGTTTCGCGCGCGCGCCGCGCAGCGCCTTCAGCTTTTCGTCGTAGGTCATAGCGCGTCCAGCATCTCGTTCGCGTGCACGGCGATCATCACCGGCTTCTGGTAGAGGATCGAGGCCATGTCGGCGGAGTTGCGTCCCCACTCCTGCTGGAGCGTGGGCGTGAGCTTGGAGAAGAACGACGGCACGGGTTTCTGCGACAGCGTGACGAAAGCCGTGCCGGCGGGCAGCTTGTCCCAGGCCATGTCGTCCCATGTGATCGGCGTCGCGTCGTCGTCATCGGGATCGAACGTCACGTCCATGCCGAAGCGCGGCTCGCCCGGGATCTGCTGGATGATGAAGTACCAGCCCCAGTCGTCGCTCGCGGTCTGCGGATTGGCGTCGCCGCGGGCCTGCTCGACGGTCATGTCGAAGCCGAAGAAGCGGATGTCGGGCTGAATCTCCGCGCGGAACAGCGGGAATTCGATCTCATCCTTCATCTGTGCCTCGGTCGTCACCTCGATGATGACGGGCGGCTTCGACGCCGACTCGCCCATGTGCGCCTTCTGGGCGTAGACGATCGTGTTCGGATACTTTTTCAGCAACTCGCCGCGAATCACCAGCACGAGTTGTTTGCCCTGCGGACGTTTCTTGTTGCGATGCTTGCCGAGCTGCGAGGCGAGCGTCCACTCGTCCAGCGGCTCGATGTCTTTGTAGACCTCGGCCAGCTCCTCGGCGCTCATGCCGGGATCGTCGGCGATGATCCCTTTCACGTCCCAGAACTGGCGGAAGTAGCTGCCGCGCGTGTCGGTCGGGTACTCGCGCCACAAGAGCTCGCGGCCGAACTCGTGATTGAGGCCGGTCATGTACGACTCGATGAACTCGGGATTCGTGACCAGCAGCGAGATGGTGTTCGGCGGAATCAGTTTCAGGTTCGGGAGGAAAAGCTCCGACGAGATGTCGCGCAGCTTCTCGTACATCGGATCGGGGAAGTCGGGATACGCCATCGCCGGCACGAGATGCTCGGGCACCGCCAGCCAGGCCGGATCGAATGCGTAGCGCACGTCGACGGCCAGCTTTTTCGGAAACGCGACCGTCGGCAGCATCGCGTCATAGAGCTTCGTATGCGCGTTGACGAGATCGAACGGCGTGATCACGCGATCGGGCGCTTTGATGCCGAGGCGCGTGTTGAGGGAGATGGCGGCGTTGCGGAAGTTCTCCGCCTCGAGGCTGTCCTGCCCGGCGCCGGTGGGTGTGAAAATCGTGACGTCGGTGAAGGGAATCGCGCCGGGGTTATTCGACGTCGCGCCCGCGGACGAGGTGACCTGCGTGCCGCCCGATGCGGTGATCGGTACGACCGGATCCTGGGTCGTGAAATGAAAGTCGGGCTGCGGCGGAACGTCTTTCAGATCCTCGACGACCTTCGCCGGATCGGTGACGTCCGCTGCTTTCGTCGACGGGGGGCGAAGGAGCAGGAAGGCGATGATGACGATGACCGCGATCACGATGACTACGAGCCACGCGTGCGTGATCAGTCCGAAGAGGAACAGCAGAAACAGCACGCGAAGGAGAGTCCACCAGCGGTACTTGTACCTTGGCGCCGGAAGCGCTTTCACGCCGTCTTCGTCGGTGATCAGCGAGTCCGGCACCTGCTTCGGCGGCGCCGCGGTGACTGTCCCTTCGTTCAGCTCTTCGATGAGCGTGGCGTGCGAGAACCCGGGATCGGCGGCGCGCAGCCGTTTGCCGTAGGCGCCGCGTGGACGGAGGAGGCGCCGCATCGCGGAGTCGATCGCCGCGGGCGGCAGGTTGCTGTTCTCGATCTGATGGCGCAGCGTCGTCGGCGAGCCTTTGACCTTGCGCGTCAGCGGCGCGAATACGGTCAGCAATTCCGCCGGCTTCAGCACGCTCACGAAATTCGCGGTGATGGCCTGCGCGGTCGACATCGAGAAGACGGTGAGGAAAATGCGGCGGTTCGCATCGAGAATCCGCTTCACCTGCTCCCACGCGCGCGCGACGTAATCCTCCTGATTCTTCTGCACGACGTTCACGCCGAAGCCGGAGGGGACGCGGTTGCGCGGATCGCGATTGAGCTGATTGAGCCAGCCGCCGGCGGTGACGTCGACGGTGTGCTTCAACGCGTGGTTCTCGCCGTAGATCGGCGGCGAGACCACGGGATCGGCGGATGCGTTCGCGGCCGCCTGCAGGTCGGCGGGGAAGTTGAGAATCGATTCGAGCTCGCCGAAGAACGGGCGCGCGGTGTTGATCGCCTCGGGCTTCGACTTCGTCGACGGCGACTTGAGCGCCCCTTCCAGTCCGATCACATTCTGCGGCTCGCTGGCGGGAAGGATCTGCCCGATGTCGGTTCCCGCGCTCATGCCGAAACCGGGGGCGGAGCCGTCCATGTCGCGGATGCCGACGCGTTTGTCCATCGGCCGCGGCTCGAGCAGTTTCACGAGCGATTCGAAATCCTCATTGGCGCCCGTGCGAAAGTACCAATCGAAGTAGACGGGAAACTCCAGGCCCGCCGAGCTGGCGTTCCATGCTGGCAATTGCGCGTCGATGTTCGACGTCTCCTGCCCGAGGCCAGCCAGCCGTCCCGTTTCGAACGCGGGGACGAGGAACGCGCGATAGGCGCGGTTCGCCTCCAGCTTGCGCGGCGACACCAGCCGCGCGATGACGTTGTCCGCATTGGGATGATTGAGGTCGTGCAGCGAAAGCAGGAACTGCTCGAATTCGGTGGCGTTGTTGTAGCCCTGGTTGATGTGGACGTGGCCCCAGGCCCAGCTCTCGTTATTCGGCGGCAGCGCCTCTTTCTTTTTCACCGTGACCGTCGGCAGCGGCAGGCGTTTCTCGTTGCGCGTGAACTCGGCCTCGTCCGCGGTCTCCTCGAGCACGAGCAGCGCGAGCCACGGACGCAGGCGGTCGCCGTTCGCGTTCGCGGGCGTGTAGCGCCACAGAAAGTCCTCGTCGTAGAACTCGATGAAGGCCAGGTAATTCGGCTCGAAGTTCGTGATCCAGTGCAGCGGCTCGGTGCGCACGACGACCTGCGGATTGATGCCGATGATGTCGCCCGGCCCGAGGAGCGCGAAGTCCTTGTGCACGCCGGTGAGATTGAGAGTGACGTCGATGCTGACGTTGGATCGTTCCTTCGTCGCCGAGGCGCCGTTGCCGAGGTGATCGACCTCGGTCATGCGATTCCCGATGCCCTTGCGGAGCCAGGAGCTGAACGTGTATCGCGCGACGGTGATGGTCATGATCAATTCAACTCATATGCGGAGACGACGAGGAGATTGCCGGCCAGCGCTGGATTCGCGGCTACGAGCTGGTCGTGCAGCAGATAGGCTTCCGTGGACGTCTTCGCGGTCATTCCCGCCGCGTGCGGCGTGAGATCGGAGGCGTTGACGACGGCCCACGGCGCCTCGTCGACAGCGATCTTCGACGGCGGCGTGTTGCCGGTTTTCTTGCTGACGGAGTAGATGCTCTTCGTCGCCGCGGAGCCCCCTCGGAACATCGAGAAGACGTTGTCGAACAACTTGAAGACGCCGGCCTTGATGATCAGGTTCAGCGTGCGGTGGACGTAGCTCAATTCGTAGCTGACGTCTTTCTGTACGCTCGCGCCGGAGAGCGACGCATCGCCGGTGGCGAATTTCAATCCGCTGCGCAGTCTCTCGAACGACTTGCGTGAGATTTTCTCCGCATCCGTCATGCGCAGGAAGTTGCCCATCGCGAACTCTTCGCGCGTCTCCTCGGTGCCGCAGCCCCCGAACGTCAATTCGAAATTCGTCGCGCCGCTCGGTTTGCGATTGCCGAACTTGTTGATCTCGACGCCGAGGGGGACGACCTTCTGACTGACGGCGAGGACACCAAACGGATGGAGGATGATTTTTCCGGCCGGCGGCGCGAGCTTCTTGATCGTCACCGTGGGATGCGTATTCGCGGGGAACGTGGCGATCCAGTTGCGATCGTCGATCAACGCGTCGTGCACGAGCGGGAAGACGTCGACGCCCTGCTCGATCTGCGATGGCCCGTCGTCGCCCCACGTGACGTCGAAATCGACGGTGATGTCGAAGAACAGCAGTTCGAGCGTGGCCTCGCCGCACGCGCGCCACGGCGTGGGCCCGGAGAGCTGGCAATGCGCGCTCACACCCGCCAGCACCGAACTACCGTGACGCAATGCCAGTCCGGCGTAGATATCGGCGACGAAGTGGAACGGATTGAATTGAACGAGAAGGTCGTAGCCGAAGAAGCCGTACAGATTGAATCCGCACGCCGCGGCGTACAGCTCCGTGCGCGCGCCGTTCTACACGGAATTCGACGTGATCGCGAAATACGTCAGCGTCGTGAGCCGCGGGTTGTCGCCGGACAACAGCGAAATGCTGATGCGCTTCATCGACCGCAGGTCGGCGGGAATCTCCTGGAACGACGGATGGAATCCGCCGATGGAGATCACGAACATCGCCTGATCGCCCCAGCCGATGCGCAGGGCCATGTCGCCGCCCAGCGTGTAGATGAGCAGGCGCGAGTCGAAGAGGCTCGCGTCGAACCAGATCAGTCCGCGATCGAAGTCGATGCCGCCCGCGAAATTCACCTGCAGCTGCAGGATGGGCGCGTCCTCGCTCGGCAGAATGCAGCGCAGCACGCCGAGAATCACGAACGCGGGCTGCGGGATGTCGATGATCACGCCGATCTCGAGCGTGATGAGCGTCGGCGTTCCCCATCCCAGCTTGCCCATCGGGCCGATGACGAAGTGTCCCTGCGCGAGCGGGAAAATAGTCTTGAGATCGCTGATGATCTTGCCGATGTTGGCAACGACGTCCTGCGGAAAGAGGATGCTGTTCACCGCGCCGGTCCGCACGCCCACGCGCAACGCCTCGGTGTCGAGCGTGCGGTTGAGGGCGAGCAGTCCGCCGACGCCGATGAGCGTGAATCCGAAGCCGAGCTGAATCGGCGCGAACTCCGCGGTGACGAGAATCAGCAGCGCGAAGCCTTTGCTGCCGTCCGGCATCTTCGTGTTGATGATGCCGACCGCCTTCAGTGCGATGACGTTCTGGAACGTCAGCTCGAGCGCGCCGAAGTATTCGCCCTGATCGGGCTTGAAGCCGAGGAAGCCGCCGCCTTTGATGACGCCGGTGTCGATGGAGAGGCCGACGCCGTCGGGCGGCTTGAAGCCGAGATCGAAATCGGCCGCGCCGAGGTCGCCCTGGTTGTCGTTGCGCAACGTGAACGTGGCGGTGACGCCCATGTTCTGCACGACGGCGACGAGCGGTCCGAGCGCGGCTTTGATGTCCGCGCCGATGCTGATCGGAATGGCGCTGTTCTTCAGTTTCGCGCCGAGGGTCAGCGCTTCGATGGAAACGGGACCGAGCTCGATGTGAACGGGCAGACGCACTTCCAGCGCGCTGCTGCCGGAGAAATAGAAACCGCGATCGGAGGAAATGCCGGCGATGACGGAGAACTCGGCATCGACCTTCGTGCCGGGGAGAATCTTGGTGAGGAATCCGTCGCCGCTGCTGGTGTCGATCTTCACCTTCAGCGCGTCGGCCGCGCCCTGCACGAGGAACGTGCCGCCGGATGCAGAGACGTGCGTGCCGAGAGTCAGCGTGAACTTGCCCATCTCGAGGCGGCTGGCATTCGCCTGGCCGAAGAGGAGGAACGGCTCGGGCGGCGCCGTGCGCTCGGCGATGATGTTCACGATCGCGTCGCCGGCGAGGGTCTGCGCGGCGGGAGGCGTGAACTTGACGTTCGCGTCCTTGTCGATGGTGATGGACGTGTTCTTCGGGATCTGGAAGGCGAGCTTCAGCTCGGCGCGCGCGTCGGTGCCGAGGTTGATGGTCTGCGTCGTGGAGGCGACGTCGGACTTGACGGAGATGATCAAGCCCACCGGCGCGGACGTTTTGGGTTTGAGCTCGAGAAACACGACGTCGAGAGTGGGCGGCGCTGCAAGGAACAGCACCGGCAATCCCTGTCCCGCCAGAATTTTTTCGGCGCGCGCGAAGAGCTTCGTGCCGTTGAACGTCCCCTCGCCCCAGTCGTAGAGCGTTTTCGCGGCGTTGCGGGGATCGCTCACCCAGTCGCCGAGTTTCCCGAAGTTGTAGGCAACGGTGGTGAACGGCGGATTGTCGGGATCGACCGAGTCCTCGTTGTGTTCTTCGCGATCGAGCACTCCGATGAAATCGAGCAGATCGTTGAGCTCGCGCGCGCCGCTCTGCAGATAGTCGTAGAGCAGGAAATCGAAAATGCCTTTCGCCACTTTGTCCGCGGGCTGCCCGACCAGTCCGGCGAGCTGCGATCCCAGCGTGGGAATGGCATTGAGGACGTCGCCGATCTTGGCGATGGCGTCGACGCCGTGGGTAAGGATGTCGCCGGCGTTGTCGTCCTCGATCGCCGTCACGAGGTCTTTGATGATGTTGATCAGATCGGTGACGCCCGTGGCGACGGTATTGAGCGCGGGAGAAATGGCCGCGACCTGCGCGTTAGTTAAGGCGAAGCCCATCTGCGCGAAGAAGGCCTTCGTCTTCGCGGGCGTCGCGGATTCGGTTGCCAGCGGGCGCAGGAGCTTGGAGAGCTCGACGGCGGCGAGATCGAGAGTGCCGGCGTTGCTCACGGTGCGGCCTCCCCGCTTCCGAGCCAGGCCAGGCCATCGCGCACGGAGTGAATGTTGTCGTTGTCGACCAACGCTAATCCGTCGTCGTACGAGGCGTCGATGGCGGCGCGCAGGGAGTGACTCCCGTACCGCCGCAACACCTCGGCCATCTTCACGACGAGCGTCTTCGCATGCACGCCGTCGACTTCGCGCGGCACGTTGTCGCGATGACCGCGCAGGTGATTGAGAACGTGCGCGAGAAAGGCCGGACCCTTGTGGCGATGCCACGTGGCCTTCACCAGCTTGTGGTTTCGGATCAGATACGAGGCCTCGCGGCGCAGATGGAGAAAGGCCTCGTGCAGCGCGCGTCCTTTCTGCGTGCTGCGCAGCGCGTGCAGGTCGTCGCTGCTGAACACGATTTTTCCGGCGGGCAGCCCGGATGCGTCGTCGCGGTGCAGCGCAACGCCGCTGCCGTCGGTTGCGCTGGTGCTGCCGTGCGAGGTTCCCTCGGAGATGATGCTGACGCCGAGCGCATCGAGCACGGGGACGATGTGGCAGACGCGCGCCAGGTTGTTGTCGAGAATCGACGCGCCGACGAATAGTCCGATGACGCGGCCTTGTTCGTCGAGAACCATCGAGCCGGAATCGCCTTCGTCACCGAACAGGAGCGAGCCTTGGCAGTTGATTCCGTTCTGCGGAGGATCTTCGTCGATGGCGACGTGCATGACGTTGTAGCCCCAGAAGGCTTTTTCGTCCGGCGGATCGCCTTTGAAGCTGGCCCGCTTCCGGTACTCGATCACGCGCCCCCACGTCTTGCCCGTGCTGCGGCCGACCTTGAACACCTTCGGAAAGCCGTTGACCGCTTTGTAGACGATCGAAGAGTCGTGCCGCACGTCGCGAACGTCGAGGATCTTGTTGCCGTTCAGTCCGAGGCCGTCGATGAGGCCCGCGACCTTCAGCCGGTCCTTGCTGCATTCGCTGTCGCACCAGATGCAGTCGATGTCGATTCGCGCGATCGCGGCGTCGATGTAGTAGTTCTCGCCGGGATTGTTTTCGTCCGGATTCGGGTCCGGATGGTTCCGGCGGATACCTCCCGGCTCGACGCGCCCGAGCGGGATGGAGGGACCAGGGTCGCTTTTGTGATTGGGGTGATAGACGACGGCGCCGGGGCCGCGGCCCTCGCCATACAGCACGTGGCGATTCGTGAGGAGGTAGATGTTTTCGCGGCCGTCGTCGTTGCGCTTGCGCACGAGGCAACCCAGCGTGGCGCTGTGCCCTTCCGCGGGGCTGATGGTGATGCCGCCCTGGATGACGTCGTACTCCTTGTTGTTTTCGCACCCGCTCACGCCGCGGCCTCCTGGCGAGCGAGATAGGCGAGGCAGTCTTCGATGGAGCGGAAGTCGTGCGTGCTGAGGATGCGGAGGCCTTCGTCGTAATGCGCGCGGATGACGTCGCGCAACGGATTGCTCCCATATCGCATGAGCAGCTCGGCCATGCGCGTGAGCAGGGTCGTCGCGTCGACGCCGTCCACCTCACGCGGCACGCCGTCCGCGTGCCCTTTGAGGTGATTGAGGACGTGCGCCAGAAACGCTGGTCCCTGATTGCGATGCCAGGTGGCTTTGATCAGTTTGTGATTGCGGATCAGATAGCCGGCCTCACGGCGATGGACGCCGAAGAGATCGTGCAGTTCGCGGCCCCGCCGCGTCGTCCGCAATTGATCGAGAAGGCCGCGCATGTGCTGCTGCTCGGCGTCGGTGACCGGCTCCGCGGTGCCGGCGGTGAAGGCGATTTTTCCGGGCGGGAAACGCGCGGTGTCGAGTGCGCTGGACGTTGGTTGCCGGCCGGTGCCGTCGGCCGCCAATGTCGCGCCGTGCGACGTGCCGGTGGTCGTGCCGATCGACATCTCCAGCCGGTCGAGGACCGGCACGATGCAGCAGGCGAAGGCCATGGACTTGTTCTGCGCGGGGATTTCGCGGAACGAGATCAGTCCGACGGCGCGGTTCTGCGCATCGAAGACGAGCGACCCCGAGTCGCCCCCGGCTGCGAACGCGATCTCGCCATTGCAGTTCGTGGCCTGCACGCTGGTGTCGAGATCGATGTGGATGACATTGCGCGCCTGCGGCGGCACCGGCTCCCCATCAGGCGGAATGAAGGCCGGCGCGCTTTGGTGGCCGACGGCACGGACGATTCCCGCCGTTCTGCGCGTCGTGCGGCCGACTTTGAACACGGGCGTGCCCACAGCATTGAGATCGCCGAACAGATTGCGCACGTCGGTGAGCTCGATGTCCGTCTCCGGATCCGCGCTCGAATCGACGATCGCGTCTTTGACTTGCGTCGAGTCCTGCGTGCATGTGCTGCCGCAGCAAATGCTGTCGAGGTTCACGCGGGCGACGCCGCAGTCGACGAAAAAATCGGCGTGCAGCGTACCGGCCGCGACCTCCACCGAGTCGTGAAAGTTCTGGTAGTAGCCGGCCGTGACCGGCCCCAGTGCGACTTTCTCCGGAAGCGGATGCCAGATCACATCGTTGATGCCTGCTCCGACGTCGAACAGGACGTGCAAGCAGCTGAGGATATAGACGTTGTCCCGTGCGCTGTCATTGCGCTTGTGGACGATGCAGGCCAGCGTCCCTTTCGAGATCGTATTGCCGTTCTTCTTCGGCGAGATCTGAATGCCGCCGCGGATGACTTCGTATTGCTTCTCGTTCTCGCACGCCAGGGCTTCGGTGGGATGCACGACCACGACGTCCGTGCGATAGCCCTCGAATTGCTTCGGAATCTGCTGCTCCGGCGACAGTTCCTCCTCCGGTTTCTTTTCGCGGACGTACACGATGATGGCGAGGTCGCTCAGGTATTCGCCGCTCGTGTTCTTCTGGCCATACCCGACGCCGGTGACGCCGTCGAACGTGCGGAAGAATTCGTCCGCACGCGCATACGCCTCCATGAACGCGCGCTGATCGGCGAGGATCTCTTCATTGCTCTTCATGAGATTCCTCGCAGAACCGCGGTCAGGGTCTCGTCGCAGGCGATGCGCTCGATGAGCTCTCCGATGTTGCGGCAGTCTTTGAGGCGCTCGATGAGCGGCGCGGTTTCGGGGCGGCCGATGTGGGCCTGCAATGCGTCACTGCCGTAGCGATGCAGAACGCCGCGCATCGTCTCCACCGCCGCGTGCACGGGAACGCCTTTCACCGCCTCGGGGATCGTGTCGTGACCGTCGCGAATCGCGCCCATGATCGTCGCCAGCAGCGCCGGTCCCTGATTCTTGTGCCACGCGATCGTGACCGGCTTGCAGTGATTGACGAGTTGGGTGACTTCGTCCGCGTGACGCTCGCCCAGCGCCAGCAGACGCGACGTGTTCTCGTGTTGCGAGAGGCGCGAGCGCAGCGCGCGATATTCGTCCGGGATGCGCTGCCCGGACGTGACCTTCACATCGGATGCATAGGGGATCTTGATCTTGAGCTCGGAGAAAACGTCGCTGATGTGATTGGCGAGCGAGAGGAAGGGATGGCCGCTGACGTCGCGCCCCGCGGCGAACAGCAGTCCCACGATCTTGTTCGCGCCGTTGATGACCACCGCGCCGGAGTCGCCCTGCGCGCTGAACGTTTTCGTGGCGTCGGTATGCCGGATGGCGATCTGTCCCGAGAACGTGAACGTCTGCGGCCCCTCGGTGATCTGAAAGTCGGGGTAATTCGGATCGACCACGATCCCCGCGGTGCGCAGCGTGCCCTGGCCGACTTTGAATACCGTCTCATTCGCCTGCGCGGCAGCGTCGCCGACGATGGTGTTTTTCGGGGGCGTCCCGCCCTCACTCAGCCCGCGGACGGCATTCGAGTAATGGATGCCGCAGCAGTGACAGCACGACGAGACGTCGATGGCCGCGATCGCGGCGTCGACTTTCGTGCTCATCACGCCGCGGCGCACGATGGCGATCTTGTCGTTGTCGTCGGTTGGCTTGAACGGCAACTGCGCGGGCGTGATCGCCGGCAGCCACACCGGCGCAGGCTGATAGACCTTGTCGCCCTTCGCGCCGCCGTTGGCCATGAGGATGTGCGAGTTGCTGAGGATGACTTCCGCTTTGTCCTCGTTGTCGATGGCGGCGCATCCGAGGGTGCCGCGCACCATTTGGGTGCCGGTGTTGGCGGCATCCGCGACGAGGATGCGATTGGTGATCTGCGCGCCGCCGATGATGGGGCGGTAGCGGGTGTTGTCGGTCTGAAATGCCACCGAGCCCGCGACCATGTTCACGTCGGTCGGCACGCCTTCGATCTCGCTCGGAACGATCTCGCTCGCCGCGATCTCGGCGAGGCCGCGCTTCTGCCGCACGTACACGCGGATGCAGAGTTGGCGCGTGACGCCGCCCTCTTTTTCCCTCACGCCGACGCTCACGTGTACGACGCCCGGGATCGCCCGCAGCCGCCTCTCCGCCCCTCGGGCGAGGACATCGCGGATGGCCGCGTTCTCGGCGCGCAGTCGTTCGTTGCTGTTCGTCATAAGGTGATGTTCATCGCGTAGAGCACGGGCGCGATGGGGCAGGCCACGCCGTCGCCGTGCGTGTTGACTCCCCACAGCAGTCCGACCGCGCGGTCATCGTCATCGAGGAGCAATGCGCCCGAATCGCCTTCATCGGAGAACGGCATTGCATCGACGGAGCGCACGAGCAGTTGCTGCGACGTGCGCATGGTGCGTCCATCGATCACGACGTCGTCGGAGGCATCGACGCTCACGATCACGCCGCGCGTCGTGCCCGTCGCGGCGCCGCTCTTCGTCACGCGCTGGCCGATGCGCGCCGGCGCATGGCCGCGCATCGCGCAATCGTCATCGCCGTCATACGACGCCACCGCGCAATCGACGTGCACGTTCTGCACGATGCCTAATTTTCCGTAGAGCGCGCCGCCCGCGGAACCGTCATCGAAGACGCAACTCCCATCCGCGCCCTCGCCGTAGAGCACGTGCCACGTACTGAGGACGACGCGGCGTCCGTCGTGAAGGGTTCGCGCGAGCGCGCCTGCAGTGCCCGGTACCCCACGAGAGCTCACCAACTGCGAGCCCGATACCGCCGTCGGCACTGCCCTCATGGAAAGAGGAGTGTCGGTTGGGAGGCGAATCCCTACCCTGCGTGGTGTTGGCTGCGGTGCTGAGGGTCGTCGGAGCCCACCACCCTGGATCGCCCTCGACGGCGTTGTAGTCGACGTGGTCACGGAGAGTGTGGCAATCAAGATCCCGAGCGTCCCGACGGCGGTCGAGAGGACGCGGGTCGCGGCGCGACTGGTATCGAGTGGCTCTTGGTCGAGCTTGACCAGATTGACCCGTCCACATAGTCTTGTTTCATGTCCAACCCGAAGGTCTGGCAACTCCATGAGGCGAAGGCTCGATTCAGTGAGCTGTTCCGGCGCGTGCGTTCGGACGGTCCGCAGCGCGTGGTGAAACAACGTGGCGAGGCGGTCGTCGTGATCACCGCCGAGGAATACGATCGCAGCGGCGAACTTGCCCGGCAACCGGGGTCCCTTCTCGAGTTCTTCCGATCTGCTCCCGGCGGAGCGGCGCTCGACTTGACGAGAAAACGCGACACGACGAGAAGGATCAAGTGGTAACCATTTCTTCGGGCTACCTTCTCGATACGAATGTCGTTTCAGAGCTGATGAAGGCGCGGCCCGCGCGTTCAGTTGCCGATTGGATCGTATCGACACCCGAGGTGTTGATGCATCTCAGTGTCATCACCATCGGAGAGATTCGAAAAGGGATCGACCTGCTCGACGAAGACGAACCGAGGCGAAGCGCACTTCAGAGCTGGCTCGATCACGATTTGCGCGTCCGTTTCGCAGGCCGGCTCCTTTCATTCGACGAATCGGTCGCGGAGCGGTGGGGCCAGATCGAGGCACTCGCAAAACGGCAACGGGTCACGCTCCCCACAATTGATGCCCAACTCGCCGCAACGGCGCTACATCACGGCCTGACGTTCGTCACTCGAAACACCGTGGATGTTCGTCAAACCGGAGTGCCTTTGTTCAATCCGTGGAGCGGGTAGAACGTAGGATCGTTAATCCGGACGATCAGAAGAGATCGGGGATGTGCTCGAAGTTCCGCATCGCCGCGACGGTGCGCGGGGAGATCGGGCTGAGGAAGTACGTGAGCGCCTCCACCGTCGCATCCGGAATCGCGTAGCGCGTTACGAACCTCACCTCGGCGTCGCGGTACGGACCATCGGATTGTTCGTCGAAAAGATCATCGACGGCACGTTCGTTCGGATTCAGAACGTTCGCGACGATTCCCGCTTCCGCGAATGCCGCCGCAAAGAGATCCTTCCGATACCCGTAGTGCGTGCAGGCGAGAGCGGCTACGACGGGTGCGCCGGCGCGCTGCATTTTGTCGATGGCGATGCCGGTCCACCTGCGAATCTCCGCCTCCGTCTTCATCCCTTCGCGATCCTCGGAGATCGTGTCCGCGAGGCCGGGACAGGCCTGGCTTACGATTCTCGACGGCTCGATTCCGCGCTCAACGAGCAGGCGCGCATACGTGCCGGAGTCGATCGTCGTCTGCGTCGCGAAGATCATCGCCACACTCGATGGATCGGATTGGAGCGCTCGCAGGAGCAGCGAAGCGCCGGTTTCGACGATGCCTCGTATCGGGATCGCCGCGTCCGCGCGATACGGCGTCTCCGGCAACAGCACCGAGGGCGTGTTGCACGCGACGTAGATCGAGTCGGGGGCGAATCGCTCGGTCACATTGCGCAGGAAGCGGTCGAACGTCTCGATCTTCACGTCGCTCGACGGCATCGAGTTGTAGCCGTAGTCATTGGCCGGAGCGGCGTTGGCGAAGATGAGCCGCACCGGTTCGCGGAGTCCATGCGTGCGCACGAAGCGCTCGGCGTAGGCGACGACCGAGAGACCGCCGACGCCGGAGTCGGTGATGAGGATGTGCTTCGTCATGTCTCGAGCGCGAACCCGCCGGTCATCAGATCGATGAGGATCGGCACGTGGCGGTCCTTGAGCGTGTAGAGCGAGGCGTCCTCCAACTCCAAAGTGACGAGCGTCAGCCCGCGTTCGCCTGCCCAGGTGCCCATCGATCCTGGTGTCGGATAGCCGATCTCGGTCAGGAAGGGGAGCGCGCAACGTTCGGCGAGCTGGCGCCCGAGGTGCGAGGCGCCGGAGTCGTCGACGCAGGCGAGTGCCGAATGGAGGCTGACGATCGCGCGCGGCTGCAGGCGCTCGATGAGCGAGAGCAGCGCTCGCGTTTCCGGCTCCGAGGCAGGTGCGGGACCAGGACTCAGCGCGATGTCGCGGGCATCGTTCGCCCGGCTCTTGTAGAAGACGGGATCGGGACGCCAGTTCGACGTCGGGAAGTTGCGATTGAGATCGACGCCTCGCGCGTTGCCGCGCGTTCCCCGCAGCATCCCATCCGGATTCCCGCACAGGATTACCGCCGCTTGCAAGGCGCCTTGGGGCAAACATCGCAACGCCTCCGAAACGGCGACCGTCGTCTCCGGCTCATCGCCGTGGATCGCCGCTAGAATGAGCATCTCCGCGTTGCCGGAGTCGGGAAGATAGACCGTAATTGGAGCAGCATCCACCGAGGTGCCGTAGGTCATGGTCGCGTGCCGGATTACTCCGCGTTCGCGACGTTCCACCAGTTCCTGGCTGGTCATTGCCGTTCCTTCATGGCGCGCACGTCATCGGCGAGCTCTGACAGTTCCTTGCGCAGTTGAGCGATCTCCCTGGTTACAGCCGCGGCGACGCGCAACAGCGTCGACTTCCCCGCTCGATCGCCTTCACCGCGGGCCCTCGAAAGGCGCGCATTGTAATGGCTGTTCCGCGTAGCATTTCGCGCGATGAGCATTCTCATCGGCACGCAGGGATGGAACTATCCGGCATGGGTGGGGCCTCTCTATCCGCCCGGAACGCGCCCGACGGAGTTTCTTTCGACCTACGCACGCCTGTTCCGCGGGGTCGAGGTCGACTCGACGTTCTACGCCGTTCCCGACGCGAAGGCGGTGCGCGCGTGGGCCGAGCGCACGCCGCCGGACTTCACCTTCGCGCTCAAGATGCCGAAGGAAGTGACGCACGACCGCAGGCTGCGCGATGCGGATGACGTCGTGCACGATTTCCTCGACCGCGTCCGCCAGCTGGGATCGAAGCTGGGGCCGATCCTGCTGCAGATGGGTCCCGACTTCGCGCCGGACGAGTTGCCGGCGATCGAGTCGTTCCTTCCGATTCTGCCCGCCGATCTGCGTTTCGCCATCGAGCTTCGGCAGCGCGACTGGATGCGCTCCGAGGTGCTGCCAAACCTGCAGGAGTTGCTGGCGCATCACGGCGTCGCACTCGCGCTCAGCGACGGGCGATGGATTCCGCGCGAGACCATGCTGGAACAGATCGAACGCCCGACCGCGGACTTTCTCTACGTGCGCTGGATGGGGCCGGACCGCGACATCACCGACTATTCGCGCATTCAGTTCGATCGCAGCGAAGAGCTGCGCGCATGGTCCGCGGCGCTGAAAAACGCCGCGAATACGATCGACATCTTCGGCTTCTTCAACAATCACTTCGCCGGTCACAGCCCCGCCAGCGTCCGCGCAATGCAGACCCTCCTCGGCCAGCAGCCGGTCGACCCCGAAACGCTGCGCAAGCAGAGATCGCTGTTCTGAGCGCGGCAGCGAGTATGTTCGTACTCTGGACAATCGACATCGGTTGACTCAGGAAGTTGAAAAAAATCACTCCTCTTAACCCAACTTGTCATCGGCGAAGCGCGACCGAAGGACCTCAAGCCACGCAGCTTCAGCCGAAGCCGTGAGACGCCAACGCGGTTTCAACGCAGAAACCGTAGTTTGAGATCCTTCGCTCGACGCTCAGGATGACAATTTGCTTGGCGGCGATCTGCACAACTTCTCAGGGTTGATAAGTTGCGAAGCTCGGCGCGAGCTTCGCAACTTGAGGAATCCGCCGCTGCCAGAACGGAGATGACGGCCAGCGTTGCTCCATGGCGTAGTAGCGAGTTCGTGTCGTCAGATAGGCGTCGTAGTTGTCAGCGATCGACTCGGCGTATTCGGTGATTGCCTGAGTGTTTCCTGCGAGGTAGCGGCGGATCGCGGACGCCGCATCGATGCCTGAGCGGAGGCTGCTGGTGATTCCTTGCGAGGAGAGAGGGTCGAATGCGGCGGCGGCGTCGCCGGCTGCGAGCCAGGCGTCGCCGGCGATCGGATCGAGGCGGTGCGAGGAGGCCGAGGCGACGGCGATGGTTTCTCGAAGTTTCGCGCCGGCGGTGCGTCGATGCGTGTGTGGCGCGTTGGCGAGCCAGCATTGCCACGAATCCGCACCGCGAAGGTCATGGGCGATATCCGAGTCGGTCATGGCCACGACGACGACATCGCCGTTTGGGACGACGGACGAGTAGATCCAGCCGTTCTCGCGGGACTCGATGAGCGGGAAGGACGCGTGCTCGATCGCGCGATTCGGTTCGAGCACGCCGGCGATTCCGACCAGCTGGTCGGCGACGAGCTTGCGGGCGCCGAGGCGGCGCGCGATTGCGGCGTGGCGTCCGGTGGCGTCGACGATCAGTTGGGCGGAGAGCTCGCGCTCGTCAGTCGAGACGAGCCAACGGTCGTCGTCGCGTCGCACGTCGTGCACGCTCTCACGCACCACTGTGGCGCCGCGCCGTGCCGCCTCGGCGGCGAGCATCCGGTCGAAGGCATCGCGATCGACCCGCCAGCCATTCCGCTCCGGGTGCAGCAGGTAATCGGTGAAGCGCACCTCGGCCGTTCCCCACGCGGCCATGGTTCCTTCGCAGCGGGCATGACCGTCGCGTAGAAAGGTCTCTTGCACGCCTAGGCGCGTCAGTAGAGGACGCGAGCCCGGCGCCAGTGTTTCGCCGTGGACGCGGCGTGATGAACCGGGATCGACGACGGCGACCGCCAGCGCAGGAGCCAGCTCGATGGCGATGGCCATCCCAGCCGGGCCTCCGCCGGCGATCAGCACGTCGAATGCTTCGGTCATCACTGTTTCGACAGTGGGGGCGGCGGAGAGCCGTCGCCGCCGCTCGGGATCGCCGGCGGCTGATAGGCGTTGATGGCCGCGTCGTTGCGCTCCACTTCGATGAACGCGGAGCCGGCGCTCTTGATGAAGCCGAGGTCCTTCCAGTTGACCACCATCTGCATGTCGCCGAGGTTCGGGGCCTGCGGCGTGGCTTTGTTGGGATCGGCCTGGAAGCCGCGCGTCCACGGCACCTGCTGGCCGACCGGATTGGTCGTGTAGACGTAGTACGGCCGCTCGGCGGGCCACCACCAGAAGTTCGATGTCGGATCGTTCGGATTCGTGTTCGACGTCGGATCATCCGTGATCCCCTGGTTCGAGCACTCGTTGAAATCGGCCTGCCACGGCTGGGCCATGTACTTGATGACGTCGCCGGGCTCGAGCCCCTTCGAATAATCGTTGTCGTTGCCGTTCGTCTGACTCAGTTTCCCCGGCGTGATCGAGCCGCTCATGCGCAGCCGGAACGGCGCCGCGTAGATCGTGGTGTTGCGGCTTACCCAGGTCATCTCGATTCCCGGGCAGAACGCGCCGCCGACGCAGTTGTCGAGCGCGGCCTGATCGAGTTGCGCGGCGGGCGAGGGCGGCGGCAGCGGCGTGGTCAGAACCTTGCCGGCCATCCACTGGCCGAGCAGGAAATACTGCGTCTGGGTGATCGTCAGGTATTTGGAGATGACTTCGTTCGTGATCGGGTTGTCGCCGGCGAGGCGGGGCATGAGCGTGCCGCCATCGTTCGTCGTCCCCGGCTCGCGCACGAGCGTCAGCGGGAAGTTCAGCGCGCCAGCCTGCGGCAAGGCGTCGTGCGATGCGGCGCCGAAGCCACCGATGTCGGCCACCCACTGATAGCCGGATGGCCGGGTGAGGAACGGCGCGATCTGGCTCTTGAAATCGACCTGATAGTTGGGATTGAAGGCGCCGTTGCTGAAGAGCGACGGGTCGTAGTTCATCTCGCGCACGGCGATGTCGAACATCAGATCGTGCAGCGTGACCAGATTGACCAGCTCCGGCGCGTACTTTGGCGGAACGGAGAGGCACCACGCCGGAACGTCGACCGGCACCGACGTTCCGTCGCTCATGACGATCCTCGCCGTGACCGGGCCGTCGGCGACGTCGTCGAACCACCCCTCGTTGTTGGCGTAGGTCAGCAGGATGTATTCGTAGCCCGAGCCGGCCGGATTGGTGTCGGTCGTGCCGGACGCTCCATCGGCGCCGATGACGAGGAGATTGCCGTTGCTGTCGAGCTGCACCGAGCCAAGCGTCGTCAGCGGATACGGCAGCATCTTCCCCGCATCGGTGGCCGGGCCGCTGAGCGTGAACTGCGCGGTCGTGGGATTGCCGGATCCGCCGACGGTCCGCGGGCCGGGATCGAGGATGAGCTCCTGCCGTTTCGCTGGATCGGTGATCAGCGCGTTGCGCAGGGTGTTCTTCGAGCCGTTGTTGAGATATCCCGGATCGCCTTCCTGCCCCGATCCGGTCAGCTGCTCGAACTTGTACCAGACCGCTTTCTTGTTCGCGAGGTAAGCGGTCCACTCGATCGCGGCGATCCCGTTCTCACCGCTCTTCACCTCGGTGCCGGGATCGTTCGGGTTGTTGCTGTCGTACGCGAAAACGCGAAAGCGCTGCGCCTGTTTGAGCAGGTTGCCGTTGGCGTCGCGGAACTGGGCGATCGGCTGGCCTGTGCCCGGATCGGTCGGCAGTCCGCCGGCTTTTTCCGGCGTGATGCAGAACGAGCTGCTCGTTCCGACGCGGGCCACGCCGATGGAGGGATGGATTTTGTAGATCGTCGACATTGACCTCTCTCCTATTTCTTCGTCGTGCTCGGCGCGGGCGCCTTCGACATTGCCAGCAGCGATTGCAGTTGCTTGAATTGCGAATCGGCCATGACGAGGCCGGGGATGTTCGAAGGGAAGGCGTGATTCTTCAGCGCCCACACCAGATCGGTCCCCGTCTGCGTTGCAGCGTGGCAGCCCATGCAGCCGGTGAAGACGGTGGTCTGGTCGAAGGTCTCCATCGTGGTATTTGCAAACGCGGTCGTGGCGTTGTTGCCGGGGAAGGTGTTCTGCGGCGTGGCGAACGTGGCCGGGCTGTTCGGCACCAGCGGCCATTGCGTCATCACCAGCTGGTAGTACCGCCAGGGTGTATTCGCCAGAAGCGATTGATAGGCGGTGTTTGTCTTCCTGGTGGAGTCGTGGATCGGGCGGACGCGCGTGACGTTGTACGGCTTCGGCGTCGGGAGCGGCAGCGGATCGACCGTGTACGGATTCGCGGTTGGCATCGGCGTTCCCGAGCCGTCGTTGAAATTCATCCCGGAGCCGGGCGGAACGTTGTCGATCTGTTCGAACGTCGACCAGATCCACTGCGGACGGGTGGGCGTTTTCTGCACGATGTGCAGCCCGACCAGTCCGACCGTCTTCTGCGAGCACTTCCCGTTGGCCGGATCCATCACCCAGGCGGTGCGGGTGTAGTAGCGCTCGGGATGGGCGACGTTGGTCATCTCCATCCACGACGATTTCACGTCCAGCGAGCCGGTGTTGAAGGTGAGTCCCGCCGCCGGCAGGTTGGCGCGCAGATACCAGTTGTTGCTCAGGATCTGATTGAACTCGGTCTGATCGAAGCCGGTCATGAAGCGGACGTACGTCCGGTTCTGGGCGATGAGCGGACCGACCAGCGCCCCGAAACCCGCCTGCCCGAGGTTGCTGTACTTCGAGAACGCGGCCAGGACCATGTCGTTGAATCCCGTCTGGATGTTGCAGGGATTCTCCGCGGGCGGATCGAAGCTGTTCCACGCCGACGGCGCCGTGCCGTCGTTGTGAAACACCTCGTCGAGCGATTTGTAGGTCTCGAAGACGAGCGGCCCGCTCCCGCCGACCTTCGCATTCGGATCGGGCGTGCCGCGCTGTCCCGCCAGCGCCGGCCAGACCAGAGCGATGAAAGCCTTCCACGAGTAGTCATCGAAAAAGGCGATCGGGTTCCCCGGAAAATTGGCCGGAACACAGACGTCCGCCGGCACGGCGGACGACGAAACCGAGGGCACCGGGGGATTGGGACAGGCCGCCTGTCCCCACGCGGTCAAGGTAATGGTTGTGCTCGCAAGGATGCCGAGGAACACGCCGGGCCATGGGGATACCTGCTTGCTCATGCTTCCTCCAGCGCCCGAAGGCGCGCTCTCCGTTGTGAATGGGTTCCATCAATGTAGAGCCTGGAAGCCGGATTGTCCTCATGGATAGTGCGAGTCCGCGCACGATGCGTTGAGATCGTCGTCTTCGATGGGTCTTAATCGGCGGCCCGCATAACCGAAGCCCGATGTCACCGCCGTGGCGCCGACGTCGTTCAACAGGCTTGCCATCTCGTTCAACACCTGGACCATCCGTTCTTTGGTGACGGATTGCAGTTCGCCTGGCGGCATCCCCGGCGTTTTTTCCTTGATGATTTGAGGGATTCCGCCGCGGGCGGTCAGGTAGTGGAGCAGGAAATCGAAATCTCCATGGTCCTCGGCGATGAAGTAGCCTTCCAGAACCTCTTCGACGTTTCTCACCTTGAGCGTTACATCCGGCGATTCGTCCGTTCCGAGCAGGCGTCGATACGACTTGCCCTGTTCGCCCAGAGAGATGAGCGGGGTGACCAGCAACTCGGGGGGGCCATCCGTTTTCACCGTGATGACCACGCGCCGAGGACCGCTCGGGACGAGCGGAGGGTGGGTTTTGAGCGTTCCGCTGAACACATCGAAGTAGCAGGCCGCGCGGCCGTTGAGGACGACGTCGCTCGAGTAGCTGTAGCCGGGCACGAATGCTGTGAGTCCCGGGAAGTCGTCGTCCTCTTCGACCATGTCGCCATCCACGGCGTTGATCACCTGCAGACGAACGCCGGAGAGGATGTGGCCTTTTTTGCTGATAAGACCTGGGACTGCGAGATCGACTTCATGCGACACGACCTTGATGGATGGAAAATGCGGCGTGAGGTAGTACATCACCGGCGGAGGAGTCGACCCATCCGGCTCCTGCACGGTGATGAGACCGGTCTGCAATCGTGTTGCATCCGGCAGCACGACGCGGTGCGGAACGCCCGGCACGACGCCGTTTCGGAAGTGCGTACAGATGCCGGAGAACTTCAACGTCAACGAACCGGGAGTCTTTTTCATGATTCACCTAGCCTTTCGTGATCCAGATGCGGCGGGTCAACAACTGGATCGAGCGCCATGCCCGAGATCCGCCGCTGTTTTTCTGCTGATCGATGGCGGCGATCTGCGCCGCGCGAAGTGCCTCACCGGCGCTGTCGCCGCCGGCGAGACGCCGGTGGAGATGGCCGAAGAACGTTCGCGCATCGCGATCGCCGATGGGGGTGAGAGTGCCGATCACGCCTGCCGCACCCGAGGCGGCAAACGCAGCGCCCAGGCTCAGGGCGTGCGTTTCCGTGGACGCGGGAGGGCGGAGTGTTTCGCACGCGGCGAGCACGATCAGGCGCGCGTTCGGAAACGGCGTCGCCGCGATCGACCGCGATGACGTCCGCTCGGCGCCGTTCGGCCCGGCCAGCAGCAACGCGTACTCGCCGCCGGCCGGTTGCCGCTCGGTATGTCCCGACACGTGAACAACGTCGGCCGATGACATCCCCTGGCGGAGCGCGGAGAACGTCGCCTTCGCCGGAGGAATCGAAGTGGCGCGGCGATAGAGCGCGGCGATCTCCGCCAGCTCCGGTTCCACATCCGGCAGCGCCCGCGTTCCGGTTGCGCCGCCCGTCGGGAGGCTCAACACCGCCACCGACGCGCTGGCGCGGGCGTCCTCGCGCTGCAGCGGAGCGGCACTTGCCGCGATGGCCACACCGACGCGCTCGACGAGGTACCGGCCGGTGGTGGTGTCGTACAGCGCCGCAAAGGGAACCGATTCGAGCCGCGGGTCGGGGACGATGATGATGTTACGGACTCGCGTGAGGATCGCCTCCGCCGGCCGGATCAGATCGTCGTACAGCCTGGCCGCCGCGACGGAATCGCTCTCCGAGAGACTTTCCTCGACGAGCTTCGCCCACGAAACGGTTTCTGTGCGCCGGCGGGTGACCTGAACGTCGTCCTGTGTGATGGCGAAGGTGACCACCTGATCGGGCATCACCACGATCTCGAGCAGCGCCGTCCCGCTGCCGGACAGCCGCTTCTGCATCTCCGCGGCGGTGATCGACGCGCCGCGCGAACGTTCGGCGATGGCAAACGCGGCGGCATTTTCACCGCGGTCAAGAGCGAGGCGGATCCCCTCAGAAAAGAGCGCGTGATCGGCGTCGAGAAAGCCGGTGCCGAGGACGTTGCCGGAGGCCGCGGGATGCTTCTCGACGATGGACATCCCATCCTCGAGATCGCGCATCGCCGTAGCGGCATCACCTGCTTGCAGTGCGCAGCGCGCGTGAAGCAGCAGCGGCTCCGGAAGTGCAGCGGTGAATTCGCTGCGCCGGTAAAAATCGATGGCTCGTTGCAGCCGGACCATCGCAGTGCGCGGATCGGAGCCCGCCAGCGCCGCGCCCGTGGCTACGTCGGCGTCCGCGAACCGTCGTGCGCGCAACGACGGATCGGAAATGCCGCGGGCCAGAGCTTCTGCCTGCCGCGCCGTGCGGAGCCCATCCTCGGCGTTTCCGCTAGCCGACTCCAGCATCGACCGGAGCTGCAAAGCGTCCAGCACGCGCGGGAGTTGCTCCGCATCGCCCGCCACCGGTTGAAGAAGACGCGCCAGTGCCAGTGCGGCATCGTTCCGTCCCGCAACCCGCTCGGCACGCATGGCACTGCCGATGGCACCGATGAGCCGTCCGGCATTTCCCTCGGCAGTGAGCGCGCGCAACGCCGCGATGCGCGCCGTCCACGATTCATCACCCTGCCCCTCGGCGGCCAGACAGTAGGAAAAGATGCTGTCAACGGCCGCCTCGTCCGTGCTGTCGCCGGCATCGTGAAACAGCCGTGCGCTTTCCGAGAGAAGCGCCACCGCGCCCGGCCAGTCGTAATCGAACATCCGCGAGCGGCCGAGCTCCCAACGCACCCGCGCGCGCAGGATGCGGTATGCGGGATTGGCGTCGGCGGCGGCAAGAATGCGCTCCAGCTCCGCGCCGGCGGATCCTTCGAGCTTTGATTGATGGACACTGGCTGCGTAGTAACGAGCAGTCAGCGCCATCGGAGAGCGCGCCTGTTCGAAAAGCGTCGCCGCATGTTCGAGATCGCGCGCGGCATCATCCAGCTGCTGCCTGCTGTACGCGAGCCGCCCCGCACGATACGCGACGTGCGCCTCGGCGAGGCTCTGTCGCGCAGCCGCGGGTGCGACGTCGATGGTCTGCACGGCATCGCGGAGCAGGGTGTCATTTCCATCACGCGCAATTGCGGAGCCGATGTTGCGCGCGATGGTGAGCCACCGCGCCGCATCAGTGTCGTTTCCCTGCTTCGTGGCCTCTCCCCATCGCCCGAGGTACTCGGCCTCGGCCATCGCACTCGCGCGCGGTGCGTGTTGCACGAGGAGCGATCCCAGCGACCTGGCGTCACCGCGCTCCGCGGCGCTCTCCAGCGCCGGCCGGTCGCGATCGAACTGCGAGGATTTCGTCGCCGCCGGCAGCGCCGCGAGATGCGCGCGCGCCTCCTCCGCCCATTTCGATGACGGATCAACGGTCAGATAGCGCGTCCACGCCGCACGCGCCTCGCCGGCAAGTCCCATCCGCTCGAGGACCAGCGCGCGATTGAACGCTGCCTCGGGAAGATTCTCATCGAGACGCAACGCCGAGTCCGACGCGGCCAGCGCCTGCGGGTAAAGCGCCGCGCGTCCGAGGTTGGACGCCGCCGCGTAGCGAGCAGCGGCGAGATCGCTCCAGACTTCGGCGGACGGTTTCGTTTTCGCCGCCCCCTCGAGCCGCCCGATCGCATCGACCGGGTTCTGCGTCAGCATCATGGCCACGCCGGCCTGATGCTGGGCCTCGGCGCCGGCATCGTGTTGTGCGTGCTCGATCAGCTCGCCGGCGGCGCCACCGAGCTTCATCCGATCGGGATCGCCGATCGGAGCTCCGTTCGCCCGATCCGGTCCGCGGTAAGGCGACCAGCCAAATCCCCCGGTGATGCGCGGCTCGACGACGCGCCCCGTTTTCGCCGTCAGCACCACCAGTTGCTCGATCGGCGAGCGCCGGATCGCCGGAACCAGCAGCGCGATGACAACCACCGCGGCGATGCCGCCAATCCAGAACATCCAGCGATGCGAACGATTTGTCATGAGCCTTTCATGTGAAGAGTGATGCAACGCGCCATTTTTCCAGCCAGTCGCGAGAAAATCATTCTTGCATCACTATGGAAAGTTGCACGCACTCTTCTCACAGACTCCAAAATTCGCATTCTTTTTGGGTAGGGAACTGACGCGCTCCGCCCTCTCCTAGTCCAGGAGAGCGCACATGGCTAAGAAACAGGACTTCGGCCCCATCGTTGGTTCGTGGCAGATGGTTGAGGCTTGGGACATGGACGATCCCGGGAAGCCGGGGAAGTCGTATCCGTGGGGGAATCCGCCGCTGGGGTATTGGGTGTACGACTCGGCGGGCAACGTCTCAGTGCAGATCTCGATCAATCCGCCGCTGCCGATTCCGGATGGCGCGTGGTGGACGATGGGGGCGACGGCGAACGAGGACATGCTGGCCTCGTTCAACAACTACATGGCCTACTTCGGCACGTACACCGTCGACTACGAAAGCGGCGTGGTCACGGCCAACGTCATCACGGACGTGTTGCGGCAGTACACCGGTACCGCGCAGCCGCGGCCGTTCAAGATCGTGAAAGACGAACTGCTGATCGGCGACGGCAAGACCTATCTGCGGCGATTCAAACGCGTGGCGTGATCGGAGCATCGCGATGACACCTCAGATCACCACACGGGCCGGGCTGATCGATGCCCTGCGCACGGCCAGCGAGCTCGAACATCAACTGATGGCGCAGTACCTCTTCGCCGTCTATTCGATGAAGCGGTACACGTGGGAAGGGCTGGAGCCGGTGGCGCTGGAGCGGGTGAGACGCTGGTCTTCCTCGATCACGCTGATCGCTCGTCAGGAGATGGAGCACCTCGGGCTGGCGCTCAATCTTCTCTCCGCGATCGGCGGCACGCCGTCCTTCACGCGGCCGAACATGCCGCAGAAAGTCGACTACTACGGCAAGGCCGGCATCAAGCTGGAACTGACCCGAGGCAATCTCGACACCATCAAGCGATTCCAGCGGTTCGAGTCGCCCGACGACCTGATCGCGAAGCTGAAACCGGGCGAGCCAGTCAGCCAGAAGGATGCACGAAAGTGGTGCGGCACGCAGAAGCACGTCAAAAGCGGCGCGCAGATGTTCGACTCTCTGCTGAAGGGCGCGGGCAAAAAAGTGCGCGGCGCTGCGTCGAAATCGCTTCTCACCACCAGCGCGCCGGTGCTCGGCTTCGGCTGGGATTCCGTGCAGGAGCTCTACATGGCCATCCGCTCCGGCTTCGACTACCTCGCCGCGACGATGGGAGAGAAAGAGCTCTTCGTCGGCAAGGCGTCGCTGCAGATCTTCGGTGGTCCGAACGGGCCGCAGGAAAAGGGATCGATGGACGATCTCAATCAATACGACGTCGATCTCATCAAGATCAGCAACCTGGCCAGCGCGCGTCAGGCGGTCACCATGATCCTGGAGCAGGGCGAAGGCATCTCGGTCAATGCCGACTATCTCCGCTGGACGCACTTCTGTCTCTTCACCGGCATCCGCAGCGACATGGAGCAATTCCGCCTCGGCGAGCTGGCGGCGCGGCCGGTGGTGCGCAATCCGATGACGGCGCTCTATCCCGACGTCGAACGCTCCGAGGTGACGTTGCTGACCAATCCGCACACGATCCTCGTGTCGAAGATCTTCAACGAGAGCTACGAGCTGATGCTGCTCCTGCTGCTCTATCTCTACAGCGACAACGTCAAGACGCAGGCCGACGTCAATTCGCTGATGGACGCGGCGTTCTTCCCGCTCATGACCATGTTCGTCCGGCCGCTGGCGGAGATGCTCACGGAGCTTCCTGCGTTCAAGAACCCGCGCGAGAAATCGCCGGAGGGGATGACCAACGCCGGCCCGGGATTCGAGTTGAACGGCGACGTCCTGCTCTTCCCCAGCGGCGAGTCGACGTGGGACCTGTTCCAGGAGCGCTTCGACACCATCGTCGGCATGTACGCGGAGCTTCTCCGCGACGGCGATCCGTGGATCGATCTTCCCAACCAGCGCGAGAGCGGGTTCGAGAAATCGCGTATCTGGCGCCGGCTCGAATACACGCAGAGCAACATGCAGCGGCTGGCCATCGACTGGCGCGCCAGGTGGCTCAATATCGGGATTACGACGCAGTAAGGGGCGACGATGCTGATTCTCGATTTCGAAGGCTATTTTCAGATGCGCATGGCCACGGATCCCGATCCGACGGACGAACTGCGCGGCGTGAGCGGCTATACCTTCGCGTTCTGTGGCGAGCCCGATCTCGACCACCTGCTCCATTTCCAGCCCGACGAGCCGGGCGTGTGGGAGCGCGATTTCGGGCCCGGCGGCGGACCGAAGGTCGGTGTCGTCGTCACCAGCGCGAAGCGCGACGGTAAGGATGTGCCCGATCTCGTCGGCGGCAGGATCGCCTTCGTCGACGGGATGGTGGTCGAGCACAACGGCCTGCTGGTCCGCAACGATTACTTCATCATCAACCCCTTCCGGGTGACGCTGACCACGGGCAAGACGCTGCAGCTCGATCGCGTCGACTACCTCAATCCCTCCAATCCCGACATGCCGGAGAACGAGGCCGACTCGACGATGTTGCAGCGTCGCCAGGCCACCACCTTCCAATCGAATTCGGAAGAGGTGGCGCAGGCCACCGGGCTGCCGAACGCGGCGAACGTGACGCTGATTCAGAACCGGCTGAACCGCAAGGCCAGCCTCGAAGCGCTGCTGGCGTCCACGCCGAAGAAGAACGCGGTGAAACGCGCGGAGCTGGAGTCGCGCATCTACGAGCTGGGGATCGTCGAGCAGTGGTGGAATCTGTCGCAGGGCACGTCGGGCAACCGCCCGATCGACCGCCGTGCCGCGCAGCTGGCGCTGCAACTCTCCGGCTGGAACATCGACATGAACGGCGCCATCGCCGAGAACCGCCTCGGCGCCGACGAGCGCTATCCCTGGAACATCTCCTTCTGGATGGGGGGCTGGGACGGCGATGCCATGTGCGGCTACGTGCGAGGCGAATGGACCATTCCGCTGAAGTGAGAATCGGGAGCCGGCGTTTGCCGGCTCCCAACGTTCTCTCTCCGCAACGTGCCGGGACCTCAGACCTTGAACGTGCAGCCGATGACGCTCATCTTGCCTTCGACCACGGTCTTCCACTGACCGTTCCAGGTGCCGCCGTACGAGGCGGCCGCGATCGGAGCCTTGTGCTTGGCGTCGTCCTGGCTGAAGATCGGTCCGGCCGGGACATCGATGGTGAAGGTCGATGAGCCGTGGCCTCCGACCGTGAGCTCGCAGCCGGCCACGCTCATCTGGCCTTCGACGACGGTTTTCCACTGGCCGTTCCATTTGCCGAGGTGCGCGGCGCAGGCGATGGGCGCCTTCACCTTAGCGTCGTCGTTGTTGAAGATGGGTCCGACCGGGATGTCGATTGTGAATGTGGACATGGTGTTCTCCTTGTTGTGAAGTTGTTTGTTTGTTCTGGTTCGACTCTGTTCGTGACGTAAACAAGACGCGGGATTCGCGTTTTGTGAACGATGAGAGCCGTTACCCGACGGTTTCCGTCGACGTGTCTTTCCCCAGCCGCGCGACTTCGATGACGACCTCGCCGATGGTGATGCGGCAGACGTCGAATAGATCGACGGGCGCATCGATGCGGGTCGTGCCGACGAACGTGCCGTTCTTGCTGCCGAGGTCCGTCAGGCGAAGGTCGTGGCGGGAGACAGTCAGTTGTGCGTGCTCGCGCGAAACGGACGGTGCATCGATCACGATCGCGCAGCCGGGGGCGCGTCCGATCTTGTAGTTTCCGGCGGGCAGGCGCGCCGCTCCATCCGGCCAGCGCAGCGCCACCAGCATCGTTGGCGTGTTGCCATCATCGATCTGCACGCTGCCGGCGAAGGCGTAGCCGAACCCGTACGCGGTGCGGATGGCATCGGCGCGTCCGCCGCGCTCCTCGAGCGCGGTACGGATCTCCAGCACCAGCGTCTTGAGGTTCGCCTCCTCGACGATTCCGCCGGACCAGACGTGGTCCAGCAGCTCGCGCTTGCTCACCGCCTTCGGATGCTGCTGCAGCAGAAACTCCAGCAGCCGGAACGCGCGCGGCGTCAGATGCACCGGCTCATCGCCGCGGCAAAGCAGCTTCTGTTCGGAATCGAGCCAGAACCGGTCAAAGCAGAAGCGGGGCATGCAATACCACCAGACTCCTACCAGTCACTTACGACTTCTCTGCAGGAAGGAGCGAGATTACACATCGGAATCAGTGCGGAACATAAACATTCTAAGGAATCAGGACGATCTCATGCACGCGCAACCAGCCTCACGATGGCAACGAGACGAGGGTAGGGAATCGACGCCCCCCGTCCTCTCCCATAAGAGAGGTAGTTCCCGCGGTCCCGCGTGGCCGGATTCGGTGCTGACGTTTCTGCGGCGCGGGCGCAGCAATCTGATGATCGGCAGCGTCATCGGCGGACACATTCGCGTTCTCGGCGCCCTCGGGCAGGGCGGGATGGGGGAGGTCTACGCCGGCATCGACGATCGCCTCGGCCGCAACGTTGCGATCAAGGCCATCCGCGGCGATCGCAGCGAAGTGGCGCGTGAGCGCTTCCTCCGCGAGGCCCGCGCACTCTCGGCGCTCGATCATCCGAACATCTGCCGCATCTTCGAATACATCGAATCGCCCGACGGCGATTTTCTGGTGCTCGAGCTCATCGACGGCGTGACGCTGCAACGGGCCATCGAGCGCGGCATGAGCCGGCCGAAAAAGCTGCGCGTCGCCACGGAGATCCTGGCCGCGCTCGTCGCCGCACATCGAAAAGGCATCGTCCATCGCGACCTCAAGCCCGAGAACGTGATGATCATGCCGGACGGCACGGCGAAGGTTCTCGACTTCGGCATCGCCCACCTGGAGACGCTCGGCGACGAGGCCATTTCAGGAACGGAAGAGCGCATCGAGGATGCCGCCACGCTCATCTTTCCGATCGCCGGAGCCGCTGCCCCGCGCCGGCGGACGCGCTCGATCATCGCCGGCACGCCGGTCTACATGAGCCCCGAGCAGGCGGTTGGCGGCGACATCACCCCCGCCAGCGATCTCTATTCATTCGGCCTGCTGCTGCAAACGCTGCTGACCGAGAATCCGCCGCACGACGCCACCCTCGGCCGCGACGAGCTGCTGCAACGTGCGGCGCGCGGCGAGAGTCTTCCCATGACCGGCCAACCGCGCGACCTCACCGCGCTGGTGTCGTCGCTGAAGGATCGGATGCCGGCAAACCGGCCGACAGCGACGGAGGCACGAGCCGCCGTCCAGCGAATCATCGATACGCCGAAACGGCGCATCCGCTACGCCGCCGCCGCGCTGGCGATCGTGCTGCTCCTCGCCGGTGCGGCGAAGTACGCATTCGACGTCACCGCGGCGCGCAACGAAGCGGAGCGGCGCCGCGGTCAGGCGGAAGGTCTGGTCCGGTTCATGGTCGGCGATCTTCGCCGCAAGCTCGAGCCCCTCGGCCGTCTCGACGTTCTCGACGATGCTGCATCCCGCGCCCTCGCTTACTTCGCGTCGCTCCGCCCCGAGGAGATGACCGGACAGGATCTGAATGACAACGCTCTCGCGCTGGCGCAGCTCGGACAGGCGCGCGACAAGGAAGGGAAGCTCCCGCAGGCGATCGAGCTTTTCCGCCAGTCGGTGCGTTTCGGCGATGCCGCCGTCGCCCGCGATCCCGCGCGCGAGGAGTGGCAGCTGACGCTTTCGAACGCCTACTTTGGCCTCGGCGACGCGCTGCGCCGCAAGGGCGACGCGACGGGGACGCTGAAGAACTTCCAGTCGTACTTCGCCATCTCGCAGCGGCTGGCGCAACGCCATCCGAACGACCCGAAGTACCAGGCCGAGGTCAGCTACGCGCACGGAAACCTCGGCGCGGCCTACGAGCTCGCCGGCGATCTGCCGCGCGCGCTGGCCGAATATCGGATGACGTACGACCTCGATCGCGATCGTCTGCGCCGCGCCCCCGACAACGAGCAGTGGCAGGCCGATTTCGCGAACTCCGCCAACCGCCTCGGCGTGATCCTTCAGGGGCGCGGCGATTTCACCGGCGCACGGAACGCGTTCGACGAAGACCTGCAGATGCGCCGGCGTCTGCTGCAGAAAGCGCCGGACGACGCCCGCCGGCAACGGCGGCTGGCGGTGAGTCTCGCCTACGCCGGCGCGCTACACCTTGCCACTGGTGACACCGCTCAGTCGCTCGCCTGTGCCCGGGAGGAATTCGCGCTGACCGCGAAGCTGGCGGCGAACGATCCTTCCAACGCGGACGCGCGGCGGAATCGCGACGTCGCGCAACTGCGGCTCGCCGCGGTCGCCGATCCCGCCGAAGGACTTGCGCGTGCCGAGGCGGCGACGAAGGACCTTCGGGATCTCGTGCACGCAGACGCGCGTCCAGCATGGCGGCGCGATCTCGCCGCGGCGCTGGCGCGGCTCAGCAGAATCCGGTTCCAACTCGGCGATCTGCCGGGCGCCCGCAAGGCCTCGGACGATGCTCTCCACCTGAGTGACGCGCTCGTGGCCGAGCGTCCGAAAGATGCGGCGAGCATCCGCATTCTCTGCGAGACGCTCGTCACCGCCGCGGCGATCGATGAACGAGACGGCCGGCTTCCGCTGGCCGTGCAACGGAGAACGCGCGCGGCCGCCGTCGCGAACGCGGCGGCGCAGGATCCCGTCGTGGCGGCGATTCGCGTTCGCGCGCTGCTCGCCCTCGGCCGCCAGGACGAGGCCGCCCCGCTGGTACAGAGGCTCCTCGCCGGCGGCTACCGCGAAACGGAATTCGCGGCGCTGACCCGTCCCCCGCCCAGGTAGTCCAGTCACATCCGACGTGTGTCCGTTCCGGGGTCGCCGACCCCGGTCTTATCCACCGCTGTACTTACGCAACGAAAGGAGACGCTCATGTCCGCTCTACCCCTCCTGCGAGTCGCCGAAGAGGATCCCGTTCCTGTCCCGCTCGTACCGCAACCTCCGATTCCTGTGACGGTCCTTGCCAATGGGAATGAGGTACTTCTCTCACTGGATCCGGTCCCGGTTCCGTGGCTCTTCGCCGGCAACATCATCTTCACGATCGAAGGTGATGACACCTTCCAGAATCCCGGAATCACCTTCACCACGCCTCTCGACGCACCTTTCGTAGTCAGCCTGACCCTCGACAAGGTCTGCGTGGTTTCGGCGGTGAACGACAACCCTGCGCAGACCATCAGCACGATCGGCCCCTACCACTACACACTCAACCTCCGCAGTGGGAACGTGCCCCTCAATCCTGACCCCACCGTGGAGAACGATTCGCCTCCGCCGCCGCCGTTTGGGAACTGACATTCGTCCCCGAGGCGCGCCGCCTGCCGGCGCGCCTCACACTCCGGAGAATCTGCTCATGCACGACACGAATATGCGTTTCACCCAGCCCGGCCGCTTCCGCCCTTCCCCTCCCGAGCGAAAGGAAGAGGAAGCGCGGGATCGCGAGCTTCTGCAGGCGCTGGCAAATGGTCAGGAACAAGCCTTCTGGACCCTTTGGCTCAGACACTCCCGCCGGCTCTTCGCGGTTTGCCTTCGCCAGATGAACGGAAACCGCCTCGATGCCGAAGACGCGCTGCAGGAGGCGATGCTGCGCGCTCACAGGAAACTGCCGCGCTTCGCTGCCGGGATCGAATCGCCGGCATCGTGGCTGATCCGTCTGGCCTGCAATGTCTGCAAGGACATCTATCGCGATCGCGCCCGCTCGATGCTGACGGCGCAGCGGTTCGAAGTCCTGCAGAGTGAACGGGTGCAGTTACCCGAGGCGCATCAAGCGGACCGCGTCGACATCGATCCCGCCGCTCTCGCTGCGCTCCTCCCGGACCGGCTGCGCGATGTTTTCGTCCTGCGCGTTCTCCAGCACGCGTCGTATCGCGACATCGCCGACCGATTGGGTCTGACCTGCGTCACCGTCCGCAAGCGCGTGCAGTTGTCGCGAGCGGCACTGCGCGCCTGGAGAAATGACAACGCCGCGTAGGAGCGTCACTGAGGCGGATCGCAGCTTGCAGTGTGAGCGTTGAACGAAAAGGAGACTCACATGGCAACGCTCAAAGAAATCATGACCAGGAATCCGATTACGGTGCGGGCTGACGACTCCGCGCAGAAGGCCGCCGGGCTGATGAAGGACAACCACATCGGGCCGATTCCGGTGCTCGATCAGGAGAGCAGGCTGATCGGCCTGGTGACCGACCGCGACTTGGCGATCAAAGTCGTCGCCGAGGGGAAATCGGCGGATACGAAAGTAGGCGACGTGATGAGCCGCGATCTCTTCACCTGCGGCCCGGACGACAACGTCAAGGAAGCACTCAAGACGATGGAGGCGCACCAAGTGCGCCGCGTTCCCATCGTCGACGATCAGGGTCGCCTTCTCGGCATCGTGGCCCAGGCGGATCTGGCCACGAAGACGGAAAAGCCAGAGAGGGTGGCAAAAGCGGTCGAGAGTATTTCGCAGGCCAGCGAAGCCGAATCACGGTGACGCGATCAGGGGCGCACACAGCGTGCGCCCCTGACTACCGACTAACGAAATCTCCGCATCAGCCGTTCGAACGGCGACCGGCGCGATTCCATCACCAGCCTCGCGGCCGGAATCGTCGTCGCCGCACCGACGAGCGCGAGCGTGAGGCCGGCATTGCGCCGCGTCTTCTCAGGCAGGTGCCGGCTGGCGAACAGAGCAACTCCCGCTCCGAGAATCGCGCGCGTGCCCACGACGAAAAGCAGCTTCGGCAGAGTCAGTACTTTGGTGTCCATAGTCGTTGTCTCCGAGCAGGTTTGAGTGCAAGGACCATGACGATCGGAGTCATGACGATCTCGGCGGTTCGCCCGCATAGCGCGCAAGAGGACGGATCATTTCGTCGCGCGCGTACTGCTCGATGGCGTGGCCGATCCAGCCGATGCTGCGGCCGAGGGCGAAGAGCGTCAGCGGAGCGCCGCGATCGAGCTTGAGCGCGCGCGCAAGGGCGACCAGCGCGAAATCGATGGTCGGCTTGTCACCGGTGAGCTCATGTCCGGCCTTCGCCACGCTGCGAGCAAAAATCACCTCGGGCGATTTTTGGAAGCGTTTTGCGAGCATCTCCATCAGCAACGCGGCGCGCGGATCGCCCTCGGCGTAGAGGCGATGCCCGAAGCCATAAATCGGCTCGTGCCGCCGCAGCCGGTCTGCCAGTGCCTTGCGAACGTCGCGGGCGCGGCGGAGGTCGTCGAACATGGCTTCGACTTTCTCGCTCATCCCGCCGTGCTTCGCCCCTTCGATCGCCGTCAGGCCTGCAACCACGACCGCGTACGGACTCGATCCGGCCGAGGCCACGCAGCGGGCGGTGAAGGAGGAAACGTTCAGCTCGTGATCGGCGCAAAGAATCAACGCCGCGCGCAGCAACTCGACGGCGTGCGGCGTCTTCGGAATCCAGCGCTTGTGCAGCGTCTCCTCGACCGAGTCTTCCAGCTCCGCCGACTCGACGGCCACACTCACCAGCAGATTGACGATTCGCCAGCCAGTCTGGGCCACGGCGCGCGGGCGAAGGTCGTACGCGAGCGGGTCGCGCGCGCCGACCAGCGGCAGCATCGATTGCGCGCGGCTGACAAACGGCAAGTCCTCGACGCTCTTTCCGCCGGCAACGACATGCAGCGGCGTGCTGGCGAAAAGGCTGACGTCGAAACTACCGGTCCAGAGCAGCGCCGCCACTTCTTCGACCGTGCGCGTGCGCGCCAGTTCGCAGGCGTCGAATCCGCGGTAGTGGAGTCGATCGGAGTCGATCAGCGTGATCGACGATTCGAGGATGGGCACGCCCCAGTGGAGGGAGCGCTCGACGGTCTTTCCGGGATCGCGTCGCTGTTCGCTTCTGCTTCGTAACCGCTCCACATCCTCGGCGGCGTAGCGGCGCTGATGGCTCTTGCCGGGAGTGGGCGAGGAGCGCACCAGGCCGCGGCTGACATAGGCGTAGAGCGTGGTCCTGCTGACGCCAAGGCGTTTCGATGCGTCGTCCGAGGAGAGCCAGGTAACCATTGCGGCGCACACGCTACCACTCGGATATTGATCGTGCAATCAATATTGACAACATTGATGCGTGATCGTAGGTTGCGGGCATGAACGAGAACATCACCATCCACAACGGACTGGAAGGGATCGTCGCCGCGGAGACGTCTCTGAGCATGGTCGACGGCACGGCAGGGGAGCTGGTCATCGCCGGATTCCCGGTGGCCGAGCTGGCCATGAATGCAACATTCGAAGAGACCGCGCATCTGCTCTGGTACGGCGCGCTGCCGGAGGAGTCGCAGCTTGCGGCGTTTCGCGAGGACCTGGCGCGGAGACGGGAGTTGCCACCGGTTGCGTATGAGGTATTGCGCGCGGCCTCGGCCGCGAATGCCGACAGCATGGATGCGTTGCGAATGGCTGCGGGGCTTGTCAGCCTTCGAATCACAGACAAGAGTGTCTGTGCCACATCGTCCCCGGTTCTTGGCCCCGATACCGGTAACCCAGCAAGAAAGCAGGACCAATGTGGCACAGACACTCCTGTCTGTGCTGCCGATGACGACGACGCCCGCAACCTCCTCGCCGCCTTCCCAACCATCGTCGCCGCTTACTGGCGTCTACGAAACGATTGCCAGCCGATCGCACCTCACCCCGACCTCGGCCATGCGGCGAACTTTCTCTACATGCTGACTGGCGAAACGCCGTCGTCTGAACGCGTGCGCGGGCTGGAGACCTATCTCAACACAGTTGTCGATCACGGCCTGAACGCTTCCACCTTTACCGCGCGGGTGATCGCATCGACGAACTCTGATCTCGTTTCCGCCATCACCGGCGCGATCGGCGCGTTGAAAGGCCCGCTGCATGGCGGCGCTCCCGGGCCGGCGCTGGACATGGTCTTCGAGATCGGCAATGCCGCGCGTGCCGAGGAGGTGTTGCGGAAGAAGATCGAATCGGGCGAGAAGCTGATGGGCTTCGGACATCGCGTCTACAAAGTGCGCGACCCGCGCGCCGATGTGCTGGCCGAGGCGGCGGAGCGGATGTTCACGCGCGGCGGTGACATGGCGCTCTACGAACTTGCCCGCGCCGTGGAGGCGGTCGCGCTCCGGCTGCTCGAAGAGTACAAGCCGGGCCGCAAGCTGCAGACGAACGTCGAGTTCTACACAGCGCTTCTTCTGCACGGCCTCGATCTGGAGGTGCCGTTGTTCACGCCCACCTTCGCCATCAGCCGCGTGGCCGGCTGGATCGCTCACTGTTTCGAGCAGCGACGCGCCAACCGCATCATCCGGCCGCAGTCGGTCTACCGAGGGGAGCGCGGCCGGAAGTGGAACGACAGGGTAAAACTTCGGACACAGTCGCTCGTATCACCGTGACGGAGGCATTGATCATGTTCGGTTTGATGGTGCTCTTCGGGATCGGGATGTTCGCGGTGCTGGCATTTACCGCGGTGGCGCTGGTGGGAGTCGTGGCCAAAGTGGTCCTCCTGCCGCTGCGTCTGATGATGCTTCCCTTCAAGCTCCTGGCGCTGCCGTTCATCGCCATCGCCCTGGTGGTGAAATTCGCCTTTCTGGTCGCCATCGGCTCGGTGCTCATTGCCCTGCTGATTCCGCTGGCAATTCTGGCTCTGCTCATCGGGGCGCCGGTGGCCATCATCGCCTCGCTGACGTAGTGGGCGGGATTCTTGCGTTGCCCGGATAACGCATGACTCAGCCACGGGCATTGATCATCGACGACGACGACCCCATCCGGACGATGCTGTCGATGATCGTCCGCCATCAGGGGATCAGCGTCGATACGGCCCGGGACGGCAACGAAGCGATCGAGATCCTCGACCATGACGGTTACAACGTCGTCGTCCTCGACCTGATGATGCCGCACGTCGACGGCTATGCCGTGCTCGAGCATATGCGCGAGCACCAGCCGGAGCTGATTCCCTGCACCATCCTGGCGACGGCCGTTCCCGAGCGCGAGGTCCGCAGGGATCTGAAGGACGACGTCTTCATGGTGCACACGAAGCCGTTCGATATGAAGCAGTTCATCGCCGACGTCCGCCGTTGCGCGCACGTCGAAGCGGCCTGAGCGAGCTCCGCGCGTATCATGCGCGCTGCCATGCCGCGGACGATCCACACAGAGCGCCATTTCACCGCCAGCGAGACCGTTCGCGACGTCGTCATCGGCATGTCCGACGGCCTGACCGTGCCGTTCGCGCTGGCGGCGGGCCTGAGCGGCGCCGTGGCCTCGAGCGGGATCGTAGTCACCGCCGGCCTTGCCGAAATTGCCGCCGGCTCCATCGCCATGGGCCTCGGCGGTTACCTCGCGGCAAAGTCGGATGCCGAGCATTACGCCGCCGAAAAGCGCAAGGAAGAGCAGGAGATCATCGACATTCCGCGGGAGGAGATGCGCGAGGTGGCCGACATCTTTCGCCACTACGGCATCCCGGACGAGCACATCCGCCCGGTCGTTCACGCCATGAGCGAGCGGCCGCGCGAGTGGGTCGACTTCATGATGCGGTTCGAGCTCGGCCTGGAGAAACCCGATCCGAAACGCGCCCGCAACAGCGCCGCGGTGATTGCGGTGTCGTACCTCGTCGGTGGCCTGATCCCGCTCGGACCGTACATGTTCCTGCACGCCGCGCAGGACGCCCTCTTCGTCTCGATCGCCGTCACGCTCGTCGCGCTGGCAGTCTTCGGCTACGTGAAAGGCCGCTACACCGGCGCCGGTCCGTGGAAGAGCGCGCTGCAGACGACGATCGTCGGCGGCCTGGCCGCGGCGGCGGCGTTCGTGATCGCGAAGGCGATTACCTAGTTAGACATTTGGACTGGTGCCGAACATGAAGATCGCGTCGCCCGTGTCGTTGCGCACTTCCGAGGCATACGCGTAAAAGACATCGAAACCGGTGCTGAACTCGACCTGGACGTCGGCTTGCGGCGTGATGCTGAACGTGGCGAAGATGTCATTGAACTGCTGCGTCTCGTGCGGCTGGAGCGTGATCGATCGGATGGTCAGGGTGTTGTTGTTCTTGTCGGTGATCCGCATCTGCGCGGTGATCGACGTCGCGTTCGGGTTGGCGATGCCGATGTTCAGGCGGTTGCCATTGATCCCGGAGAGCCCGTAGAGAATCCCCTCGATGCGCAGCGTACCGAGGCCGAGTCCGGGGACGTTCTGGCCGAACTCTCCGGCCGTGCCGCCGTTGTTGTAAATGCGCGCCCGTGCTTCGAAGCTCGTCGCCGATTTCAGCTCGAGCTGACCGGCCCCGCCCGAGAGACCGAACGTGTTCAGCGTGATGTCGGGGAGCGAGACCACGGAGAACGGATTGACCGTGATGGTGCGTACGATCGGAGAACCGCCAATCACGTACAACGTCGCCGTGATCGTGGCCACAGGCGTGAAGTGATTGGAGATGAAGACGTCGGTGCGCCATTGCGTCGGTGGAACGCCCGGAAACCGTCCGACGATCGGCACGATCACGGTGGTGTCGGCAATGTTGATCGCACTCGCGGACGACGCTGCAAAGAAGGAGAGAAGAACGAAGCTGAGAATGACAAAAGGACGCACGGGCCGGTCCTCCTTTTCGACGAGAGTCTACTCTTCGATGTTTCGGCGTTAATTCGGCCGGCCGAGGAACGGCCTGGCGATCGAGGGAAACTCTTTCAGGATCTGGCTGTCGTTGGTGACCAGCGGCACGCCAGCCGCCTCGGCGACGGCGACGTATTCGCAGTCGTACGCCGAGCACTTCGACTGCATCGCCAGCCGGAGCACCGCGCGGGAGTCAACCTGCTGTTCGTTTCCGTCCATCTGGTGCTCCGCGCCGTCGATCGCGGCGAGCGCCGCCTGGCGGGAGAGAGTCTTGCGGCGAACCGCGCCGACAATCACGTTCCGAAACTCCGAACGCCAGAGCACCGGCGCAATCCATTGCGGATCGTTCGCGAGCAACGCCGCGGCGGTCTCCGCGTACGACTCCTTCAACCAGAGGTAGATCAGAACGTTGGCGTCGACGGCAATCACAGACGCCCTTGCCGTTTCATCTGATTGATTTCCTGATCAGTAAGCTCGCGTTTAACCTTAGAGCGGACAGCGCGGGCAGCGGCAAGGACTTCATCGACGTTCACTCTCCGCGGTTCCACTGCCGCTTCGAGCAGCGTGATGACCTCGGCGTTCAGGCTGCGGCGGTTCATTTTGGCGTTCTCCTTGAGGCGATCGTGAAGCTCGGGAGGAAGATCCTTGATGGTTACGTTGGCCATGGCCACCATTTTACAACCATTTTGGTGCCATTGCTAGTCCCTGATTGTTACTGACGCTACACTCCCGCCCATGGTTGCCATCGTCACCGGCGCATCGAGCGGACTCGGGCTCTCGATCGCTCAACTCCTTCGCCGGAACGGTACGCCGGTCGTCGGCGTTGCACGCCGTTCGAGCGCCGACGTTTCGGGCGATGCCGCGAAACGTGAAACCGCCCTTCGCGCCATCGAAGCCGCCGAAAAACTTGGCGCGATCGATCTTCTCGTCAACTGTGCCGGCGTCGGAATCTACGGACCGAGCGGGTCGTACAGCGAAGCAGACATCGCCACGATCATCGGCGCCAACCTCATCGCCACGATCAACTTCTGCGAGTTGCTCGTCCCGCGCTTCAAGGAACAAGGCGGCACGATCGTCAACGTCCTCTCCACCGCCGCGCTGATCGGTAAGGCCAACGAGAGCGTCTACTGCGCTGCGAAGTGGGGCGCGCGGGGATACACCGAAGCGCTGAAGGCCGAAGCCAAGGGGACGAAGTTGAGGATCATCGCGGTGGCGCCGGGTGGGATGAACACCCCCTTCTGGCCGGAGCCGCGCGAGGGCTTCATGGCCCCCGCCGACGTAGCCGCGACGATCGTCGACGCCATCAACCGCCCGATAAATATCAGCGAGCTTGTCATCACCAGGCACTAGAATTACGGAAATCCCAAAATTTACGGAGGTGGTTATGCGTCGGTCGAGCTCTATCCTGGCTGTTTTCTTCGTCGCCCTGCCGCTGTTCGCGCAGACACAGACGTTCCCCGCGCCGTGGCCAACGCCGCCCGCTAACCCCGATGCCTATTGGCAAACGCTCATGACCGGAAACAAAACCGGAACCATTAACTACATGGCTGGCGCACTGCCCTATACCGGACTGGCTGCCCGTCGAACGGACACCGTTGGCAGTCAGAATCCGCCGGTAACCGTCCTTTCGTGTGCCGACAGCCGGGTGCCGCCTGAGTTGATCTTCGGCCGCACGGTCGGCGACCTCTTTGTCGTTCGCGTGGCCGGCAACGTGGCCAGTCAATTCGACATCGCCAGCATCGAGTACGCGATTACCCCCCCTCGCAACTGGACCAGGCTGATCGTCGTCATGGGACACCAGAACTGCGGCGCTGTCGTTGAGGCGCTCAAGACCGAAGATCCGGGGACACCGAGCCTCGTCGCGCTCGTACAGCGAATCCGCGAGTCCTTCATCGGATGGCAGACCTGGCCCGCAACCGAGCCCGCAGCTGACCGCCTCGAACGAGGCACCAAAGCCAACGCCCGCGGTTCCGCTGCCTACCTGCTCGCGCACAGCACGATCATTCGGCAAGCCGTGCTGGAGCATCGCGTCGGACTGGTGGTGGCGTACTACAAACTGGGGAGCGGCGAGGTGGAAGTCGTGCAGCCGTAGGCGTACCATTCTCCGGCGATGGCGCAACTGGTGGTCGACGAAATCGAGGATGACGTTCTGGAGAAGCTCCAGACGCGGGCACGCTGTCACGGCCGCAGCACGAAGGAAGAGGTTCGCGAGATCCTTCGCAACGCGGCGCTGACCGAAGGCCGCACGACTATTGGGTTGGGTTCACGTCTCGCGGCTCGTTTTAGTGGTATCGGTCTTGAGGTAGAGATTCCTGAGTTGCGAGGTCACCCAGCCGAGCCTGCTGACTTTGACGATCCGTGATTCTGCTCGACACAAACGTCATCTCTGCGTTCATGAGGCCGGCGCCGGACCCGGCGGTCGTGTCATGGCTTGATACGCAACCCTTAGAGTCGCTGTGGACTACATCGGTCACGGTCTATGAGATTCGCTTCGGGCTAGAGATCCTTCCACGCGGCCGGCGGCGTCAAGAGATGGAGGAAGCTTTCGTGAAGTCGCTCGAAGAGGATTTCGGTGGACGCGTGATTTCGTTCGACGAGTCTGCCGCACAAGCCGCAGGGCGATTGGCAGCTGGCCGGCGCCTGCTCGGTAGAACGATCGAAATCCGCGATGCACAGATCGCCGGCATCGCTGCGGCCCACAAAGCCAGCATTGCCACGCGCAACATCCGTCACTTCGAAGATCTCGGTTTGGAACTGATCAACCCCTGGTCCCCGTAACCTACCGTCCCCGCCAGACTTCCGCGACCTTCGCCCCCATCTCGCTCGGCGCTTCGACGACGTGAATCCCGGCCGCCTTCAGCGCGGCCATCTTCTCGGACGCCGTCCCCTTTCCGCCGCTGATGATGGCGCCGGCGTGGCCCATGCGCCGTCCCGGAGGTGCGGTCTGGCCGGCGATGAAGGCCACCACCGGCTTGGTCACGTTTTCCTTCACGAATGCCGCCGCCTCCTCCTCCGCCGATCCGCCGATCTCGCCGATCATGATGATGGCCTCGGTCTCCGGATCGTTCTGGAACGCGGCCAGGCAATCGATGAAATTCGTTCCCGGCAGCGGATCGCCGCCGATGCCGACCGCCGTCGACTGGCCGATCGAGCGCGTCTGGCCCACCGCCTCGTACGTCAGCGTCCCCGAGCGCGACACGATCCCGATCGGACCCGGGCTGTGGATGTGGCCCGGCATGATCCCGATCTTGGCCTGCCCCGGCGTGATGATGCCCGGACAGTTCGGACCGATGAGACGCGACGGCATCGCGCCGTTCATGAGAGCCCGCGCGTTCGATTTCCGCAGAAAATCGTGCGCCCGCATCATGTCGTTCACCGGAATGCCCTCGGTGATGCAGATGATCAGTTCGATGCCGGCGTCGGCCGACTCCATGATGGCGTCGGCCGCGAACGGCGGCGGCACGAAGATCAGCGAGCAATTCGCGCCCGCCTTCTCGCGCGCCTCGCGAACGCTGTTGAAAACCGCGAAGCCCTCGTGTGTCGTGCCGCCCTTGCCTGGGGTCACGCCGCCGACGACCTGCGTCCCGTAGTCGCGGCACTGGATCGCGTGAAAGGTTCCCTCGCGTCCGGTGATGCCTTGAACGATGACTCGTGTGTTCTTGTCTGCCCAGATGGCCATTACGCCTGCCCCTTCGCGGCGGCAACCACCTTCTGCGCCGCATCCCACATCCCGTCGGCGGTGATCAGCGGGAGTCCCGACTTCGCCAGGATCTCCTTCCCCAGCTCGACGTTCGTTCCTTCCAGCCGCACCACCACCGGCACCGGCAGTCCCACTTCCCGCGACGCGCTCACGACTCCCTCGGCGATGCGATCGCAGCGCATGATGCCGCCGAAGATGTTGATCAGGATCGCCTTCACGTTCGCGTCCGAGAGGATGATGCGGAAGGCGTTCTTCACCTGTTCCGCGTTCGCCCCGCCGCCGACGTCGAGAAAGTTTGCCGGCTGTCCGCCCGCCAGTTTGATGATGTCCATCGTGGCCATGGCCAGTCCCGCGCCGTTGACCATGCAGCCGACGTTGCCGTCGAGGGTGATGTAGTTCAGGCCGAACTGCGACGCCTCCACCTCGAGCGGATCCTCTTCGTTGAGGTCGCGCATCTCGGCCACGTCCTTGTGACGGAACATGGCGTTGTCGTCGAAGTTCATCTTGCAATCGAGCGCCAGCACGCCGCCTTCTTTGGTGATCAGCAGCGGATTGATCTCGGCCAGCGACGCATCCATGTCGATGTAGCAGCGCATCAGCTTCTGCACGAAATCGACGCACTTTTTGTACGCGTCGCCGGTGAGGCCCAGCGCATTGGCGACCGCGCGTGCCTGGAAGGGGAGCGCGCCGAGGACGCCATCGATCGGCTCGCGATGAATCGCCGACGGATCGCGCTCGGCAACCTCTTCGATCTCCATCCCGCCCTGCTTCGACGCCATGACCACCGGCATGCCGATGCGGCGGTCGAGAGTGATGCCGAGGTAGAGCTCCTGGTCGATGTTGAGCGCTTCTTCGATCAGTACCTTGCGCACGATCTGACCGGCTGGGCCGGTCTGGTGCGTGATCAGGGTCATGCCGATCATTTTTTTGGTCAGCTCCGCCGCTTCGTCAGCATCTTTGGCCAGCTTGACGCCGCCGCCTTTGCCGCGGCCGCCGGCGTGGATCTGAGCCTTGACGACGACGCGTCCGCCCAGCTCCTTGGCCGCGGCGCGGGCTTCGTCAGAGTTCTCGGCGACGATGCCGCGCGGGGTCGGAACACCGTAGCGGCGCAGGATTTCTTTGGCCTGATACTCGTGGACTTTCATAGGGCGCGGAGTTTTATCACATCGAACGCCGCACGCGCGGAGGCGCGCGAAAGTTGCATTAGACTGCCTCGCCCGGAGGTTCGTGATGCCGATCGATGATGGACATTTCAGGCTGGCGCTTTCCCACTTTGCCAGCGGCGTAACGGTGGTAACGACGGCGCACGACGGGCAGCTCTACGGGATGACCGTGGCATCGTTCGCATCGCTCTCGCTCCATCCGCCGCTGGTCCTGGTCTGCATCGAACGATCGGTGAAAACGCATGACGCCATCGCCGCCGCCGGCAGGTACGGCGTCAGCATTCTCAGCAGCGGCCAGGCCGACATCTCCTCGAGGTTCGCATCGCGGCGAGACGACAAGTTCGACGGCGTCGAGCTGATCGAAGGGGCGCTCGATGTGCCCCTCATTGCCGGCGCGCTCACGGCGATCGAATGCCGGCTCTACGATCGCCTTCCCGGCGGCGATCACACCATCTTCATCGGCGAGGTCATGAACATTCACACCACTGAAGGCGATCCACTCCTCTATTTCCGCAGCGGCTATCGCGAGATGCGTAGCTGATGCGGCAGATGCGCGACACGCTGCGCGGCGCGTTTCAGCGCGTGCTCCGGCTGCCCAACCGGAGAAAGGAAACGCGGCGCGGTACTCTCGATCACATCCGCGGTTTTCACTCCGACATCCTCGGCAACGACCGCGACATCACCATCTACCTGCCGCCCGGCTACAACGATCGCGACGACGTTCGCTATCCGGTGCTCTACATGAACGACGGGCAGAATCTCTTCGAGCCGGAACGCGCCTTCATTCCTGGCCAGAACTGGCGCCTGGCCGAGGCGGCCGACGAAAAGATCGGAGCACGAACCACGCGGCCGATGATCATCGTCGGCATCGACAACAACGAGTCGCGCATCGACGAATACACGCCGACACATGACGCCGCGCGCAACGCCGGCGGGAAGGCGGACGACTACGCACGGATGATCATCGAGGAGCTGAAGCCGGTCATCGATGCGCGCTATCGAACGTATCCCGACTCGTCAAACACGGCCCTCGGCGGCTCGTCGCTCGGTGGTCTGGCGACGATCTACATCGGACTCACGCACCCGGCCGTCTTCGGCCATCTCGCGGTGATGTCGCCCTCGGTGTGGTGGGATCAGCGCGCGATTTTCTCCACGCTCGATCATTTCGCCGCACCGCGCCGCCCCCGCATCTGGCTCGATTTCGGCGGACGCGAAGGCGTCGAAGGGATGACCGACGCGCGTTTGCTCCGCGACCGGCTGCGCATGAAGGGGTGGCGTAGCGACGACGAGCTCCGCTACTTCGAGGACCGTCGCGCCGATCACAGCGAGCGCGCCTGGGCCAAACGCGCGCCCGACGTGCTGGAGTTTTTGTTCCCGGCGCCGGAGTTGTCTTCGCAGAATGGCAGTTGACGCCCTAGGCCGTCCCCTCCGCGACCTGCGGATATCGGTTACCGACCGCTGCAACTTTCGCTGCACCTACTGCATGCCGAAAGAGGTCTTCGGCCGCGATTTCGCCTTCCTCGATCGCGCCGAGCTGCTGACCTTCGAGGAGATCGCC